>SDGW01000481.1_pt1 | contig 20598 bp, 18 predicted proteins | sample 2873831 | NCBI WGS metagenome assembly SDGW01 (sample SAMN08132700, study PRJNA421101) | hypersaline lake metagenome | isolation source: celular fraction 0.22 microns magnesium sulfate-rich crust from ephemeral... | place: Spain: Penahueca Lagoon, Toledo | collected 2011-07
GGCTCGGGTGGTGTTGGAACATATGCCATTCAGCTGGCAAAATGGGCAGGTGCCTATGTTGCCTCAACCGCTAGCAGTAAAAATAAAGAATTATTAGAAACTCTTGGAGTGGATCGTTTCATCAACTACGAAGAAGAAGCATTTGATGAAGTACTTGAAGATTATGATGTCGTACTTGATACTCTGGGTGGAGAAATTCACGACCGAAGTTACAATGTACTAAAACAAGGCGGTCATTTAGTGTCTGTTACGAAACAGCCTGATGCAGAATTCGCAAAACAAAAAGGCGTAAATGCTCAGTTTGTTTTTCTTAACCCAGATGGTGATCAGCTTGCAAAAGTAGCTGAACTTATGGGAAAAGAAAGAGTAAAATCAATAGTGGGTAGAACCTTTACGTTCAGTGAAGAGGGAATTCGAGATGCACATGAATTGAGTGAGACCCACCACGCACGAGGTAAAATCGTTGTTAAAATAAAACCTTCAGAGTGCTAATATTGGTTCCTGATAGCTCTCTCTTCTAGTAAGGAGGGAGAGTTATTTATGTCTTGAGATCATTAGGTGAATATTGTTTTCATATGAATTCAAAATAAAATGATTTACACAAAGCTAGATCATGTATAGAATGTTTTTATATCTGACTTTTGATAGAAAGGTTTATTCCAGTAAACCATAATCCATAAGAAACACTTGTGAAAAGGAGGGGGCACATGTTCAACTCAATTTTGTTTGATTTCATGTTAATTGGTGCATTGGGTGTTGGATCTCAATGGATTGGATGGAGATTTCGTATTCCAGCCATTGTAGTAATGTCGATCGTTGGCTTGTTAGCTGGTCCAATCTTTGGAATAATCAACCCGGCAGCTGACTTTGGAGAATTATTCAAACCCATTATCTCAATAGCAGTTGCAATAATCTTATTTGAAGGAAGCTTAAATCTTGATTTTCGTGAAGTAAGAGGTTTAGGTAAACCTGTTATGAGAATAGTAACCGTTGGAGCGCTCTTAGCTTGGCTTTTAGGATCCCTAGCTGCTCATTATGTAGCTGGTCTATCTTTAGCAGTAGCTTTCGTTATCGGCGGACTCTTTATTGTGACAGGACCTACTGTCATTTTACCTTTATTACGTCAGGCGAAATTAAAGCCACGTCCTGCAGCCATATTAAAATGGGAAGGTATTGTTGTTGATCCATTTGGTGCTTTACTATCCGTTTTTGCTTTTGAAATTATCGTCTTTATCATGGAGGATGATGTAACAGCAGGTGCTTTACTCTTCTTCTTTATGGCATCGATACTTGCTGGTATTATTGGTTATTTATTAGCAAAAGGACTCGGGTTTATGTTCGAGCGAGGACATGTGCCAGAGTTTCTGAAATCACCGGTTATGTTTGCATCCGTGATCCTCTGTTTCACACTAGCTGATGAAATAGCTCATGAAACCGGTCTATTAGCTGTAACGGCGATGGGGATGACATTAGCAAATATGCATATCTCATCCATTGGAGATATGCGTAACTTTAAAGAGAACATATCTGTTTTACTTGTATCCACAATATTTGTGATGTTAACCGCATCATTATCTGTTGATACATTGTTACAAATTTTAGATCTAAATATTATTGCTTACGTTCTTCTTATGTTATTTGTCGTACGTCCTTTATCGATTTGGTTATCCACTATTGGGACGGATTTATCGGTAGGGGAACGTATCCTTGTTGGATGGATTGCGCCACGAGGAATTGTTGCTTTAACCGTAGCAGGTTACTTCGCAAGCGTTCTGGCGGATGCAGGATTTGAAGATGCATCCATATTAACATCCTTAACGTTTGCACTCGTTTTTGCCACAGTTTGTGCACACGGCTTTTCAATTGGTTGGCTAGCGAAGAAGTTCAATTTAGCAAATGAAGAACAGCCAGGAGTCTTAATTGTTGGGGGAAGTAGCTTTAGTACAGGATTAGCTAATGCTCTTAGAGAACTAAATGTTCCTACGATGGTAACGGACTCTTCTTGGCAGAGACTTGAGACGGCGCGTAAAGAAGGAATCCCGTTTATGCGTGAGGAGATTTTATCAGAGCAAACGGATTATCATCTTGATATGACACCATACGAATATATGATCGCTGCTTCTGAATTAGATTCTTACAATGCGCTAGTATGTAATACATTCATTCCTGAAATAGGACGTAACAACTTGTATCAGCTCACCCTTCATAATCGTCGTGGTGATGATTTGGAGGATATGGGACATACAATCGGGGGAAGGCTGCTCTTTAACGAACAAGCAACGTGGGAGCGTCTAAATGAAAAAGTTGAAACTGGTTATGTCTTTAGAAAAACGAATATTACTGAACAATATACATTTAATCAGTATGTAAAAGAGCTACATCCTGAAACATTACTTATGTTTGTTTTAAAACGTTCGAAGAAAATTGCATTTTTCACTCATAAAAACAGACCTAAAGTTGAAACAGGGGATGTAGTGGTAAGTCTAATGCCACCAAGCAAAGAATTTAAGAAAATCCAGCAGAAAATAACTGAGAAACGTGAAGAGGAACATGAAAATAAGTGATTGAAAAATCCACATGTGGCTAAAAAGCCACATGTGGATTTTTATATGTTAGGGATTGATAAAACTTTTCATAAAAAGTTTGCGAATGAAACAAGAGGGTGCTGACATACTTTAGTAAAGGAGAATGAAGTCGTATGTAGAAAGGATGATGGGGATGATACATGATCCTGATTTCCACAGTGAACAGGCCAAAATTTATGAACATTTAGCGAGGCAATATCAGCAGACTCATGGTAAATTATTTGAACACTTTTATGCATTGCATCGATACCACAGGTTGCAACTCCAATCGTACCAAGATAAAGATTCAGAAAGTATAGCTCCCTCCATAGATCAGGAATAGAAAAGCCCAGCCTTCGACGGATTGAGCGAAGGCTGGGCTTTTTCATTTTTAAGATACATTCTTTGTAGCTGCTACATACTTAGAATTACGGCGAGAACGATCTAATACATATCCTAATACTGCACCTACAAGGGCTGGTACGATCCATCCAAGACCTTCTTCAAATAGAGGGAAGATGGATAAAGCACTTTGAAGAGGTGCCCAAGTGATCTGAGCTGCGCTTAGTCCACTATATAAGCTAAAGAAGCTTGTGAATATGAGTGCACCGCGATACACATAGCTTGATCCATTGAAAAATCCATGGAAAAAGGATAGGACGATTAGTACGATAGCTAACGGATAAATAAAATATAGAACTGGAACAGAGTAGGAAATGATTTGAGATAGTCCAAGGTTAGCTACAAGAAAGCTCACAATGGTTATTCCTACTGCTACATGAGTATATTTTAAGCTAGTGAATGTGTTTGAGAAAAACTGACTGCAAGCTACGGTAAGTCCTACACAAGTTGTAAAACAAGCTAAAGCGACAATAACACCTAATAGGATAGCACCGAATGAACCAAATAAATGATCTGCACCTGCAGAAAGAATATCAGCTCCACCTTCGAACGAACCGAATGTTGCTAACTTCGCACCCATCCAGCCAATGGAAGTGTAGACAACTGCAAGACCGGTAGCAGTGACAGCACCAACCTTTAAAGTTTGTTTGAAAATAGTTCTTTTCTCCGTTACGCCTCGATCTTTCAATGCTGTAACAACAATGATTCCAAAAGCTAACCCAGCGATTGCGTCCATTGTTAAATAGCCGTTTACAAATCCTTTGAAAAATGGAGCAGCTGTGTAAGTTGTTTCTGGTGATTGTAACGGTGCATCAAGCTGAAAGAAGCTTGCAATACATAAAGCTACGATGGCTAATAATAATGCAGGTGTTAACCATTGTCCAATTCGGTCAACAATTTTAGATGGATTTAAACTAACAAATAATACGATTGCAAAGAAAACGACTGTAAATACGAAGAGTGCCATCGTACCACCTGATCCAATGATCGGCATAACTCCCATCTCATACGCAACGTTTGCAGCACGTGGAATTCCAAAGAATGGTCCAATAGCTAAATAAATAATTGCAGTAAACACAAGTCCAAACATAGGATGCACGCGACTTCCTAAAGCTTTGGCATCATCACTTACAAGAGCAATGGCTGCAACGCCTACAATGGGTAATCCTACTCCTGTTAAAATAAACCCTAAAATTGCTGGCCAAAACGATGTCCCAGCTTGGATTCCGAGCTCAGGAGGATAAATTAAGTTTCCGGCTCCGAAAAATAACGCAAATAACATAAAACCGATTGTGAATGTATCTTTTCTAGTCATAACCCTACCCCTTTCTCATTTGTTCCTATTTTGCATTAAAAAAACCCGTCCCTTACGTTATAAGGACGAGCGTTTCGCGTTACCACCTTAATTCTATGACAAAATTTTTAGAATTTTTAGTCATAGCTCTTTGGCTGTGTACCATCATACACATTCCATGGTAACGGCGGAATACCCGGCATGGCTTACTGTGAGTTCAGCCAAGCATCTCAGAGGTGATGTTTGAATAGGTGCAGTATGTCAACTTTCAGCAAGTGTTGACTCTCTGTGATACTCCAATCTATCTTACTCTTCTCATCATAGATATTTGCTTCGTTGTCTAAGATGATGTAATCGTAACAACACCAAAATTTTTTGTCAATTCAATTATCAAAAATTTTAGAATAGAAAAAACTTCTATGGAATAGCAGTGGTAATTTGAAACGCATATTTAGTTTTAAGTTTTTAACGAATGATAGAGGAATATGACAAGTGAATGGAGAAAGATTAATTAAATACGAAGTTCGTCATATGTTAAATCAATAGATGGAGGTGGTTCTCATGAATTCGGTTCAAGGTTATTCCCAACATTCAGTCTACAATTCTATCGTTCGTAGCAGTAACCATTCTGTCCAAAATCAAATTGATTCAAACCATAACTATAAGAATACCCCTTCGTCTAATTCAGAAAGGGTAGCTTTAGATACGGAAAAGAAAGACCTTCACTACGGTGAACAGCTTTCGCCAGAGCAAAAAAGACAAATATCTGAGCTGAAGGCTGTAGAACAAAAAGTTAAAGCTCATGAACAAGCTCACCAATCTGTTGGTGGAAAGTTCGCAGGTGGAATCAGCTATGATTTTCAGAAAGGGCCAGATGGACAAGGGTATATTGTAGGTGGAGAAGTGCCGATTCAAATGCCGAAAAGTGAAAACCCTGAGGAAACTATACAGGCAATGGAGCAAGTGCGTCGTGCTGCCTTAGCTCCTGCAAACCCTTCTTCACAAGACATGCAAGTAGCATCAAAGGCTTCTCAAGCTATTTTAGAAGCTCAATCTGAATTGAAGAGTAAAGAGAATAAGAATGCGGATGAACAACACCATGAAGATCTTCGAAACCAGGTCATTCAAAAATATCAAGAACAGCAAGGATCTTTTATGAGAAAGCCTCAGACAATATTTGATCAGTCAGCATAGTTTCGTTTCTTTATGAATAAAAAAGGGCCCTTACCTGCGGTAAGGGCTCTTTGAATTTTAGATTTCTCTTGAATGAAACGCTTCTTCATAAAAATGAGCCACAACTGTTTTAACAATCGCATAAAACGGTATTGCGAATAGGAGCCCTATAAACCCAGCAATACTCCCTGCTGCTAAAATAAGTGTAATGATCGTAAGGGGATGTATTTGAAGGGCTTTCCCCATGATATTTGGCGAAATAAAGTTCCCTTCAATTTGTTGGGCTATGATCATGATGATAATGACGTATAATACCATCATTGGATCCTGGAAAAACGCTACTAAAATCGCTGGTACAACGGCTAAGTAAGGACCTGCAAAGGGTATTACGTTTGTTAGCATACCGAATAAGGCCAGAGATAAAGAATAAGGTAGTCCGATGATGACATAGCCAATATACAAGAGAACACCAACACATAAACTAACGATTAGTTGTCCCTGGATAAAAGCAGATAATGTGTGATCCATTCTTTTTAACAAGCGTGCCAGACTATTTGCTCTTTTATCTTTAAAGAACTGAGTTAAGAATGGTTGAAGCTTGTCTCCATCTTTAAGCATATAGAATAAAAAGAATGGAACAAGAACGAGCAGAAAGACGAATTGTATAATTTGAGAAATTAAATTAAACACAAATTTAGGTAAATCAGTAGCAAAGCTTTGAGCGAAACCAATCAATGAACTAGTTGCATTGTTAATAGGTTCTGCGTATTGATCGGGTACAATAACTTGGTTATTTTGCCAGGATTGAATGATAGATTGTATTTCACGAGACCAGTCATCTGTATTGTCGATAAATCGGGAGAACTGTTCTTGAGCGATTGGTGCGATATAAGTAATGACTAAATAAATCAGTAAAATAAATAGTAAAAAGATTATCAGAATTGCAGCAATCCTTGGTACTTTATTCGCCTCTAGAATATGCATAAGGGGTCGTGAAATGTAGTAGAGTAACCCACCTATGATAAACGGTAACGCAATGGCTCCGATATATGTATAGATTGGAAGAAACATATATTGTGTTTCACGAAATAGTAAAAAGATTAATAGTACAAGCATTAAGACAATTAATGTTTGAAACCAACGTTTTTGATACATAAAACCAACACCTTCTTCAATATAAGAAATCAAGATTCGTATTACGGTAAATTAAAATCTCGCGAAGTTTATCCATTTCGCCATCTTCATCATAAAATCCTTCTTTAACTAGTATGACTCCATAGATTTTTTTTAAACCTCTAACAAGTTATAACCTAAAGTTATGACATCATCACATTTTGATATTTCCTTGTTTAAATGAGCTCCCATTATAATTTGGTTATAGAGAGAATTTTTCACTTAGCATTTCTCCTAAATGTTTAGAAATCGAATATAGATACATTTCCCTTTTTAAGGGTTCACCTTTAATAGGTAGAAATGTAATGCCTTTATATTGAATGTGATTCGCCATAATTCCTGGGACGTAAGCAATACCCATGCCTAGAGAGACGAACCCAGCCATTGCATGATAGTGCGTCTCAAAGATCTCTTCAGGGTGGGGATAATCTTCCATAATACATTGAAGTTGGTTGTATAACCTTGAACCTTTAGGTGTTGTAATCTGTGGCTTTGAAAAACATTCTTTCATTGTAATTTCCTTTTTGGATGCTAATGAATAACTCGATGGTACAGCTGCAACGAAAACGTCTTGAAATAAATGCTTAGAATAAAGTCCTTCAGTATGAGGGATGTCTTGGATGATAGCTGCATCAATTTCATGTCTTTTAAGGAGAGGGAGTAAGTCCTGACTATCATCCTCTATAGCAGTAACATAGATGTTAGTATATTGTAGCTTCTCGTAATGTTCATGTAGGAAATACGAGCTGAGGAGTGGGGTAGATCCAAACCGAATAATACCATTATTTTGGTGGTGTTCAACCGTCTTATCAATGTTTTTAAATAGGGGGTCTAGGTCGTGATAGAGTGCGTTCCCTTTAGAGGTCAGTTCAACCCCTTGAGAAGATCGATTAAATAGGGTGAAGCCTAACTCTTCCTCTAACAATTTCATCTGTTTACTAAGTGCTGGTTGGGATATGAAAAGTTGGTTAGCAGCTTTTGTGTAACTTTTATAATGAGCAACTTCTATAAAATATTTGAGCTTATGGAATAGCATCATCATCACCTGCCATTTCAAAACTTAACGTTATCTAGTTATATTCTGTCAAAGAAAGGTGTGAAATACAATGTTCTTCATTCGAACCTTCCAATATTTGATCGGTATGACCATTATATATCTTGCTACAACATTAGCTGTTAAATCGACTATTGGTGCTGGTTTCTGGTCAGCTTTGTTTGTGGGTTTAAGTGATTCGCTCCCTTTTTCAGTTGGAGTTTGGTTTGCTGCTTCCCAAATTCTTATAGTATTTATAAATGCATTATTACTAAAAGGGAAGCCTGAGTTATTAGCTTTTATTCCAATATTGCTAGAGAGTATCATATTTGATTTCTGGTTAGAAGTTGTTTTTAAAAACATTCATTTCACAGACTTTCTTTTAATCACACGTATAGGAATATTTATGTTAGCCCTAGTCATTGCCGGATTAGGTATTGCGCTGTATATTATGACAGGTTTTCCGCGTTCGCCGGTAGATCAATTGTTTATAGCGATTTCTTATCGTTTTAAATTTAAAATTGGTGCTTCTCAAACATTAGTAGCATTTACAGTATCAGTTATTGCCTTTTTGTTAGGTGGACCTGTGGGAGTCGGAACAATCCTGTCAGTATTTTTGCTCGGACCATGTATCCAACTTTGGTTGAATAAAATTAACAAGATAGAATTATTAAAGCATGATCCATCTCATGCTCATGCTTCATAAACACGTAAAGTCCCCTAAAGAACTGTAATAAAAATGGAATTAATCAAGAAAAAAATCCTAGTACCTATTTCCTTGAAAGCGTTTATAGTTTATATTGAAATTACTAGTTTTTTTATAAGAAGGGGGCTTAAGTGTGGAAGTTTATGTTGCTAGGCAACCCATTTTAAACAACAAGTGTGAATTGTTTGCCTATGAGCTCTTATACCGTGGCAGTAAAGAGAATAACTACTTTCCTCAAATCGATGGGGATGAGGCAACAGCTGATGTTGTTTTTAATAGTTACTTTAATATCGGTTTGGAGCAAATATCTGAAGGCAAGAGTGTTTTTGTTAATTTCACAGAGAATCTACTTAAAAGTGAACTTCCCTTATGTTTTCCTCCAGACACACTTGTAATTGAAGTACTAGAAAATATTAACCCTACTAAAGAAATTATTCAAATATGTAAGTTGTTAAAAAAGAGAGGATTTCGAATCGCTCTAGATGACTATATTCTTAATGAAGATCACCCTTATACGTATGAATTATTGGAGTATGCAGATATTATTAAAGTAGATATACAAGCAACTTCTGATGAATTACAGAGAAGAATGTTTGAAAAGCTAGAATCATACCAATTGGAATGGTTAGCAGAGAAGGTAGAGACCTATGAAGAGTATCAAGCGTGTGTCCAAAAAGGCTTTACGTACTTTCAAGGGTACTTCTTCAGTAAACCCGTTATCTTAACCTCATATGATGTATCAATTTACCCTTTTCACCATTTAGAACTCATTAAAGAACTCTCACAAGATGAACCAAATATAAAGAAGGTCGCTCAAAAGGTTGAGATGGATGTGGCATTATCTTTCAAACTATTACAGCTTATTAATTCTGCATCATATCGTCGCATAGAACCTATCAAATCTATGGAGCAAGCGATTGTGTTGCTTGGGTTAAAAGAAGTAAAGAAATGGGCTTACGTTTTAACACTAAGAGAATTAAAATATCAGAATCATAAAGTACCGAGCGAAGTCATTAAACTTAGTTTCATGAGAGCTAAAATGGGAGAACTTATTGCCAACCAATTAGGGAAAAAACAAGAAAGTTCAAGCTACTTTTTAACAGGGATGTTATCTTGTATTGATACCTTTATGCAGAGACCTTTAGATGACATATTGAAAGATCTTCCCTTGCATGAAGAAATTAAAGATGCGATTAAGGGGCAATCGAATTCGTATAGAGCTGTGCTTGAATTATGCCAACTTGTGGAACAAGGGAAATGGGACCAGATAGAGATGAAGTCAGATGAATTAGGGGTTTTTATGGAAGATGTGTTTCAATTTTATAAAGATTCATTAGAATGGACGCAAACTGTGATGGAAACCTTTTATAAAAGGGATAAAATAATTGAATAGTATGTAAAGAAGACTCTTGTGATAAGGGTCTTTTATTTTTCGCGATAACCGTGTTTTCTAAGATGGTGACTCTTACTTACTGGTTACATATGGTATAATTCACCTATATTCTATAAACGTAACGAAGTATATTCAAATTGATGATGTAGAGGAGGAGCACGATGAACTGGAAAGATACATACCAAAAATGGGATCAGTATAAAAACTTAGATCCAGATTTACGAGAACAACTAAAGGAAATCTCTAATGACGAGAAAGAATTAGAGGATGCTTTCTATACAAATTTAACTTTTGGGACGGGAGGAATGCGAGGCGTATTAGGACCTGGAACAAATCGTATGAACCGCTATACTGTAAGGAAAGCGGCTGAAGGGTTAGCTCAACACCTTGAGGAAAATGTAGAGAATGCTCAGCAAAAAGGTGTTGCACTAGCCTATGATTCACGTTATATGTCCCCACAGTTTGCCTTAGAGACAGCTAAGGTTATGGGAGCTCATAACATTCGTACATACATATTCGAAACATTACGTCCGACACCATATTTGTCTTTTGCAGTTCGTCACCTTGGTGCAGCAGCTGGAGCCATGATTACTGCTAGCCATAACCCACCTGAATATAATGGATTTAAAGTCTATAATGAGGATGGAGGGCAAACACCTCCGGAAGAAGCTGATCGCATTATTTCATATGTAAATAGTGTAGAAAATGAACTAGAAATCAATGTTCTAGAACAAAAAGAGCTTGAGAGGAAAGGGCTTCTCACTTGGATCGGGGATGAAGTAGATCAAGCCTATCTTGATCAATTAAAAGGAATTGTAAAAAATCCAGCGGTTATTCATGAACAAGCCGATCAGTTAAAAATTGTATTCACTCCCCTTCATGGTACGGCATACAAACCCATTTTAGACGGATTGGAGAATTTAGGCTTCCGTCATGTTTCTGTTGTAGAGGAACAAGCAGAACCAGATCCGGAATTCTCAACAGTAGAGTCACCTAACCCTGAAGAGCACCAAGCTTTCCGAAAGGCTATAGAGCTGGGGAAAGAAGAGAATGCAGACATATTAATTGGTACTGACCCTGATGCCGATCGATTAGGCATAGCTGTGAAAGATGACCAAGGTGAATATGTTGTATTATCAGGGAATCAACTTGGAACGTTAATGCTTGATTACGTATTATCTCAAACGAAAGATCTCCCTGAAGATGCACAAATGATTAAAACGATTGTAACCACAGAAATGGGACGAGCGGTAGCGGACTATTATGGAGTGGATACATTAGAAACCTTAACGGGATTTAAGTTCATAGGTGAAAAAATGCGTCAATTTGATGAGCAAGGTGAAGGCACATTCATGTTTGGGTACGAAGAAAGCTATGGCTATTTAATAGGAGACTTTGTTCGCGATAAAGATGCTGTACAAGCTGCAATGACAGCTTGTGAAATGGCGGCGTATTGGAAGTCCCGTGGGAAGACCATTATTGAAGCGCTCCATACCCTTTTTGATCGTCATGGCTATTACCTTGAAGGACTAGAATCCATGACCCTTAAAGGGAAAGAGGGTTCGGAAAAAATTCAAAGAATGATGGAGTACTTCCGTGATTATGATGAAACAAAGATGGGACCTTTTTCTATTGAGACCATAGAGGATTACGATACCAGCGTTCGTACTTTCATGACAGATCAAAGCTCAGAGAAGATCGAGTTGCCGAATGCCAATGTTATTAAATTCAATTTAGAACAGGATAGCTGGTGTTGTTTACGCCCTTCTGGTACGGAACCAAAGATTAAATGCTACTTCGGTGTAAAAACAGATTCTTATGAAGAGAGTCAGAACCGTTTAGCTCAATTGAAAGAAGATGTCGTAACGAAAATGAAAAATATTTGAGTAGCGTGATTACCGTATTCCTTCTTAACATGAGAGGGGATACGGTATTTTTTAATTTTTCCTAAAGCTTGGAGCGTTCGTACCTTGCGAAAAGTTCTTGAAACTTTAAAGAGCTGCATACGTATAAAAGGTATATCAATATTTCGGAGGGATATTATGTCTAATATTTATTTTACAGACAACTTCTTTTCTGCGGGTAAGACGGAAATTTATAATGATCAAAAAGAACAGATAGGAGCTTTGGATTTAAAGGGTGCCTTCAGCTCTGATGTGGTGATTTTGAATAATAAAGAAGAAGTGTTATTGTCCGGTGGTTTCCGCTTCTTCTCGAGAAAGTGGTTTGTACAAGATTCACAAGAACAAGAGATAGGTGAACTAGCACAAAGGTTTGCTTTTTTCTCCAAGAAATATGAGTATGAAGCTTATGATCGTGGTATGTATCGTATCGAATCTGAAGCGTTCTCTAGAGATTATGAGATTTATGATGAACAAGAAAGTTTAGTAGGAGAGTTTCATAGGACAGACGGTTTCTTTGAATCCCCTGCTTTCTGTTTAACCAACCATACTGAGGTTTTAACCGATGATGAACTGATCGCTGTAGTTATGGGTGTGAATATGATAGAAAAACGAAACTCCTCCAACGCAGCTAACGGAGCAGGAGGAGCTACTTAAATTTGGTGATATTCCATTAATATAGTAAACAAAAGCTCAGGGTATTCTCTGGGCTTTTTCATCATCCCCAATAGCAACGGAACCACTCCACACCCTTATTCCAGATTACTGCCATACTGCTGAATAATATGCCTATACTAAACTTACATAGGGTAAAAAAAGTCGAATTTTGTCGAAGGTTTATCGATGAAATTATACCTATAAAACACCGAATCTATTCCACTATTACCAAATTTGTTATAGAATTTACTCTAATAGACCTACTCGAATTTTGTTGAGGAGTGGTGGATTTGAATGAAATACAAGGGAGTTGGGACCAAGGTATTGTCATTTTATCAATACTAATAGCAGTTCTTGGATCTTATATATCTTTAGATATCTCTCAGCATATTCCCAAAGCGCACCGAGAGATGAAACGTATTTGGTTAAGTATGGGGTCCATTACAATGGGATTAAGTATATGGGCTATGCACTTTATTGGGATGACTGCCTTACGTTTAAACGCAGAGGTTTATTATGATTGGTTAGATACATTCTTATCCATACTACCTGCCTTTGGAGCCGCATTTATAGCATTTTACATACTAAACCGTACAAACGTAAGAACTCGTAATATCATGGGTGCTGGTGTATTTATGGCCTTAGCCATCGTCACGATGCATTATTCAGGGATGCAAGCAATGGTCATACCTGGAGTGGAGATGGTATATAATGAAGCCTATGTAACGTTATCTATTGGTATCGCTCTATTCGTATCTATAGTTGCCTTGCTCCTGTTCAAAAGAATACAGTCCAGCCATTCAATCCCTATAAAGGTAGGTAGTGCATTGTTAATGGGGATGGCTATTTCTAGCATGCATTATGTGGGAATGAAGGCCACACACTATCACGAAACAGCAGATTATATCTTTTTTCCTAGTCAAGTTGGGAATCGTGAATTTCTGATTTTAAGTGTCTCGGTGATCATGACTGTAGTACTTATGGCGGTTATTTTGATGAATCGAATGGAAAATCGTCATGCCTTACATATCGCATATTATGATTTACTAACCAAGTTACCAAATAGAAGTTACTTTGTTCAGCAGTATGAGTATTTATTAAAACGTGCGAGAAAAAATGAAACGATGCTCTCATGTATATTATTTGATATTGACCATTTTAAACGAATTAATGATACGTTTGGGTATGAGGTTGGAGACAGAGTCTTGCAACAAATTGCCCAACAGATGCAAGGATTCCAGGATAAGAATATCATGATTGCCAGGTTAGATGGAAATCGTTTTGGCTTGTTAATTCAGAAAGAGAAGTCACTAGAAGATTTAAATGAAGTCTTAGAAAAAATACAGATTAAATTCAATCAATTGAACTTTTCTCACGGTCAGTTTGAGTTTCATCCAACTCTTTCTATAGGAGCTTCTATTAAAGGGTTTGCAGCTGATAGTAATGATGATTTATTTATTCAGGCTGAACAGGCTCTCCACTACGCTAAAAATCAAGGAAGAAACAATTTTCAATTATACAATCCAGAAGTCCACTCTCAAAAAAGAGAGAATCTTATTATCAATGAATTAAAACAAGCTGTTTCTAAGGAAGAGTTATCTCTCTATTTCCAACCCAAGATAACCGTTAAGAGCATGCAAGCAGAAGAAGCGGAAGTCCTCTTACGATGGAATAGCGAAAAATTGGGGATGGTATCACCAGGTGAATTTATACCGATTGCAGAAAAGAATGGTCTTATCGTGGAGATCTCTGAATATGTATTGCGATCAGCCTTTAAGCAATTAAAGGAATGGGAGGATACCGAGTTTCCAATTTGTTGTCTGGCTATTAATATTTCACCTGTACACTTCCAATATGGAAACATCTATCAGATGCTTGTGGGTTTAATTGAAGATTATCAAATCGATCCATCCAAGATTGAACTAGAGATAACGGAGACATCAGTGATGAAAAATATCGATCAAGCTGTGCAAACCTTGGAAAGCTTACGTGAATTAGGCTTCAGAATAGCACTAGATGACTTTGGTACAGGACTATCTTCATTAAATTACTTACAACAGCTGCCAATTGATACATTAAAAATCGACCGAACATTTGTGGATGATTTAGATCGGGACTCCACTAAGCAAGCCATTGTAGAAACAGTCATTCAATTAGCAAATCATCTAGGAGCAAAAGTAACAGTAGAAGGTGTGGAAACGAAACAACAAGCTCGCATGTTGCAACTGTTCCATTGTGATCATCTTCAGGGGTACTACTTTTATAAACCAATGCCTTATCAACAGCTAGAAAAGGTTTGTGATGGGGAGAAGGTTCATATGTAATAACTCTTATCAAACAAGAAGACTTACCCGATAGGTAGGTCTTCTTTAATTGCTCTACCATTATTGATATCATAGGGATACAAACTATAGAAGATGCACAGAGATTAGGGAGGAATCTAAATGGGGAAGGCAACAAATGATCGTTCATCACAAATAAATTACCTTCAGAATCGAATCCAAATGCTACAGCAAGTTATTGAATCCATGGATGGAGAGACAGCTGCTACATCTGATTTGGATCATTTGTTAAGCATGATGGAAGATCTTAGGCTGAAGATTGAGCGATACAAGAAGGATTGGGAGGAAGGACATTCATGAAAGAACTTAAATCACTCCTCTTAGCTTTTTGGTTATTATTTATTTGTTACGCCTTATTTCTTGCACCGATAGAAGTTAATTTAGAGTTTGTCGAAACATTGTTCTCTTTAGATGAACCTGAACCGCTTATCATGGCTGTTATCTTGTTACTAGGTGTGTGGCCTGTAGTATTTGGACTACTCTTGTTAGAAAATGATCAATCTTCAATTTCAGCCTGGCCCTATGTTATGTTCTCCTTTTTATTTGGTGCATTTGCGCTTTTACCCTACTTCATTTTTCATCGTGATCAACGTAAAAGAGAAAATCGAACTTCCAATCGCACACGTGAATGGATTAAAAACCCGTTCTTCCCTTTTGCGCTACTCATATTTACTATGATTTTTGTCATTTATGGGCTTGTCTATGGAAATGTGGAAGTCTATCAGGAGGCGTTTTTCAACTCCCGTTTTGTCCATGTTATGACCCTTGATTTTTTAATGCTTACCCTACTTTCTGTAATGGGAATTAGTCATCATGCTTATCACAGAAATGGTCGAGGTACTCGGTGGTATATACTTGGGTTTATCCCAATAATCGGAGCACTTGTTTACTTATTTATAACACATTGGCAAGAAAGTGAACGTTAGTACAGGCTTCCTGTTTAAAAGAAAGCCTGTACTTTTTTACTTATTCTTGTTTCACATACCGTTTATCTTTAAGGAAGAGTCTCCAGAATAAAATAAAGGCTGGTACAAGTATGGATAGTCCGATGATATATGCAATTAATAGCTGATAAAACATTGCTGGATTGGTAAAACCATCGCTGATTGTGAGGTGTGGGTAAACCATATAAGGTAAGTGAGCTGATCCGTATGCATAAATGGCAAAGCCGTATTGAAGAATGACAGCTATTACTGCCCACCTGGTATAGCCGACCTCTCCGTTTGGTTTTTTCACAAATAGAAGGATGTAACCAATTAAGAAAAACGCGATGGACATGCCGAATCCATATAAATTTTCTCCTACATTATCCACAAGCCAAGAGGCCTCGCTCGGCATAGTGAAAATGGTTAAAACCGCAATGACCATGGTTAAGGGTCCGAGCCAAATGGTGTGCATACGATATGTTTTGAACGCACTCTGATCTCCTGCTTCACGAGCATAATCTGTTAAAAACAATGCAGATAAAAATAGCTCCGTACTTAAGCCAAATAGGATATGCATGTAGGTGGTAGAGCTCGACAATAGTTTTCCATACATAAGTTGTGGATAACCATTCTCCATTTCTATAAATCCACCTAAAGTGATGGGTAAGATACTCACAAGTAATGCAGGTATTAACAATCCAGTCAGTCCTGAAGTTACCCTGAGTATGTCACCAAACTTGTGAACATGGTGGGCAAAAACCATGAAGGTCGTACGAATTGTTAATAAAATCAACCCTAATCCAATTGGAACAAGTAAAAGTGTTCCGAGCATGGACGTTGCAAATGGAAAGAAACTCACAAGGGCAACAACGAGTAAAACAAGAAACACATTGGTCACTTCCCAAGTTGGGGATAAAAAACGATTCGCGATTGCAGAGGCGTTTGTGTTTTTATTTTTTCCATATACCATCCCCCAGAACCCTGAACCGAAATCAAGTGATCCCAGCATGGAATAGACGAACAAAAAGCTCCACAGAATTGTAACTGCTATTAAAGATTCTTCCACAACCTATCACACTCCTCGTTGCTCTAATTCTTTTTGTACAGGGTTCCAATCCTTTTTCAAAACATGACGCCAGAAGATTGCAAATAGAGATAAGGCAATAAGTATACTACCGATCCCTACCATCACATTAAATAGTGTATGGACATATAAGGGTGGCCAAAGCTCCTCTGGGTATTCATTTAATCCTTTTACTTCTGTATCAAAACGGTCTCCAGCCAAAAAACTTAGTGCATATGGAACTTCTATAGCATAAAGGACCTCTTCTTTTTCTCTAGACGTCCAACCTCCAATGGATAAAGGGGCATAGTCTGTGGTCTCAAATAATCCCTCTGCAGCTGCTAGTTTTCTTGGATTATACTCATGAAGCATTTGAGCCGTTTCATGTCCATTTATGGCTGTTGCAAGGGACATGAAAGCACCTAGATAAACAGCGATCATAAAACTTTTTTGATGATATTTTCGTTCTTCGGAAGAAATACTAGAACGTAATAACCGTAAGCCAGCTATAGACCCAATTAAGAACGCAACTGTCATATAAGCAGATACAGCTACATGGGTAGCTGTCACAAAGAAGCTAGGATTGAAAAAAGCTGCCCAAGGATCTACGTTTATCACTTCACCATCAGCAGTCATTTCGAATCCGGCTGGTGTATTCATCCATGCGTGGGCATCCGTTATCAATATTGCTGATCCAACTGCTCCAATAGCCACAGAGATTATGCTCACAAGTCTCATCCATGCAGGTAAACGGTCAGCTGCATACAGGTAGATGGACATAAATACAGCTTCAATTAAAAAGGCAAAAATCTCGATTTGAAAAGGAAGTGCAATAACCTGGCCGACAATCTCCATGAAACCCGGGAACAGTAAGGACATTAAGACACCAACAATCGTTCCTGAAGCAATGGCCACGGCTAAGAGAATCGCAAATCCTTTCGTCCAACGTTTTGCCATCAAAGCATAGTCCTTATCTTTTTTTATGATGTACATGACCTCAGCAATGATAATCATGAGAGGAACTCCTACACCAATTGTGGCGTAGATAATATGAAAACCGAGCGATGTACCAAATAACGCACGGGCTAAATCCACTGTATCCACAAGCTTCACCTCAGTTTGCTTTCTATGTATTCGTCTGTCCTATTTATCCCGAATTAGGAAAAAGTTATGCACAAAACAAGGAATATCCACAACACTCCAGAATACATAATCAAGAAGGGAGACAGACAACTGTGGATAAACTTATAGACCATTTCAAAAAACAATCTGGAACATGGGGGATATCGATTCACTCCGCTCATGATCTAGCTAAATCTATACAAATGAACGAGTTAGAGACGTATCCACTCGCATCAGCAGGAAAGGTAGCAATGGGATATGGTATCGCTAAGTTAGTAGAGAAAGGGGAGGTGAACTGGGGAGACGTAGTGTCTAAAGTGAAGGTGGATCCAAGAGAAGATAGTGAACAACTTTATCCACACTGGCAAAGACGTAATACTTTGCGGCTTAGACAAGTTGTGGAAGGTATGATTGCGTGTCATGATGTGGAATTAGCAAAATCTTGTGCAAATCAATTGGGAGGTTTTTCACGTATCCAATCTCAGATGGACCAGAATTTTTGGGGTATAAATGTCACGGAGGATCCCCGTGATGAGGAAAACCGTGGACAACTTGTGGAGATTGCAAAATTAGTTCAAGCTATTTACGCCGGTTATCAACAAAATCCTGATACATGGGAACCTGTTATTCAGGGGATGGTACGGATGCAAGATAAGCATGTAAGAATTCCTTATCATCATCAAGCTAACATGACAGGTGGATTATCTGGTTCGTTAATTGAAATCAATATACTAGGCGCTTTTCATGAGAACCCCTATATTGTGGTGGTTGCTGCTAAAGGTTTAGAGAATAGAGAAGAAGCGGATCGTTTCTTGGATGATATTATGTACCCTCTTTATAACATGTGGAAAAACAAGAAGGATGAGTGATTAGTGGAGATCAATAGTTATGATGAAAGAGTTATACCCGCCAAAAGTGTGATTAGGTTATACCAAGATGTTGGATGGTGGGAAGATAGGAAAGAGAGCGAAATAGAAGACATACTAGAGAGAACGATCTCAGTTGGTGCTTGGATTGATGATGAATTAGTTGGATTTGCTAGAGCTGTAACAGATGGAAAGTTTCGAGCCTATGTAGAGGATGTGGTCGTCCATCATCAATATCGCCGTAAAGACATCGGAACTCAGATTATTAAACGATTGTTACATGAGTTGGAGCATATCGATATTATTAGCTTATTTTGCGACGAAACGTTGATCCCATTTTATGAAAGTGAGGGATTTCGAAGTAGTTCATCTCAATATGTATTACATTGTACAAAGAAATAAGATAGCCGGAAGGTTGGAGAATGAGAGAGGATATCTGTTGCGCGACAAAGGTTATATCAAAAAGAGATCGATACGTTTCTAGCTTCAGTATAGTCTAGAAAGCGTATCGATTTTTTGGGTTGTTAATAAATACAAGGGGGATTTTTTCATCATAAAGGAATTGGTGGCAGAAATGTCGAATGTATGTTTGGGTTAAATTTATCTAAGGAGAAGGTTATGGAATTTTATATGAAGCAATCCCATGGTCGAGAAGCTTTAAAAGATGTAGGAAGGGCGATTTCAACAAAGACGACAATCCCGGTTTTGACTGGTATATTCATTAAAGCTTCTAAGGAAGGCGTAACGTTTATCGCTAGTAACTCGAACATTATTATAGAAAGACATATTCCAAAAGAGGATGTAGACGTGGTTGAATTCGGGAGTATTGTGGTGCCCTCTCACCATTTTATAGAGGTTGTAAAGAAACTTCCGGATCTTATTCACATCTTAACTAAAGACCTTAAAATGTACATATCTTCGGATGAAATTAAGACAAGTTTAAATGGGATGGACCCAGAAGATTATCCGAAACTCCCTGATATTCAAGAGGAAGCGTCTTTTCAATTGTTAGGAAGAGAACTCCATCACTTAATTCGTTCAACCGTATTTGCTGTATCGAAACAGGAATCTAGTCCAGCTCTAACTGGAGTGAATCTATCATTAAAAGGTGAGATGCTGCAAGCTGCAGCAACAAATTCGCACCGTTTAGCTTTGTCCAAACTCCAAATCCAGGACTCTTTAATGGGGGATTTGATTGTTCCTGGAGAAACTTTAAATGAATTAGACAAGCTACTTTCTGACAGCGAAGAGGTACATGTTGTGTTTTCAGATGCGAATATAAGCTTTCGGGCACAACGTTTTACACTCTATTCAAGGTTGATAGAGGGCAAGTTTCCAAATGTATCGGAATTGATTAACGTATCTTCATCTACCTCCCTGTTTTTAGATCGTACTGATTTAATGAAGAGCATAGACCGGGCTTGTTTATTTGCTAGTGATTGGCAGCATTACAATGTAACAATGAAAGTAATTTCAAAAGGTCGACTTAATATTTCTTCAAATTCAAGTGAGGTTGGGAATATACAGGAGACCATTAGGATAGAAAAAATGGACGGAGAAGACTTCCAAATAACATTTAATGGCTCTTTTATGTTGGAGGCTTTAAAGACGTTGCGTAATGATAAGGTGAAATTAGGTGTAGGTGGCGCAATGAGACCGATTACGATACAAGGAGAAGATGAACAGAACCAGCTTCATTTGATCTCGCCGGTTAGGGCTTATTAAAGAATGGCTAATTAATGGATTAAGAAGTTGCAGCACGGATCAGAATAGGATATATAATGATTATAAAACGAGTCTTACGAGTTAACCATATAGATGAAATAAGTCCCGTAGCAATTAGCTACGGGACTTTCCATTAATTTAGAATTAATATGGGATTATAACTCAGAGTATCATTTATTCAATTCGATTGAATCGTTTAAGTCCACCTAGTGTTCCTAATGTAAGGACGCCTGTCCACTCACGTTTTGCTTCTTCCCA
>SDGW01000550.1_pt1 | contig 20594 bp, 21 predicted proteins | sample 2873831 | NCBI WGS metagenome assembly SDGW01 (sample SAMN08132700, study PRJNA421101) | hypersaline lake metagenome | isolation source: celular fraction 0.22 microns magnesium sulfate-rich crust from ephemeral... | place: Spain: Penahueca Lagoon, Toledo | collected 2011-07
TACTGCGGCACCGACGACAACTACGCCCACGTGCAGGCTGGCCGGGCGTACACCGACGGGAGCTACGCCTACGCCGAGGGGTCCGACGAGAAGATGGGGCTGTACAACACCTTCGAGACCACGACGCTGACGGAGGCCTCGGAGGGGTACTTCGAAATCGTGGATAGCTGCTAGGTTCCAGCGGCTTCTCGGAAGGAAACCGTTTTTCGCCCGCGCTCCGAACTCCTCTCCATGAACGTTCAAGAGTTGGCGGACCTCGGTCCCGACGACCGCCGGGCGCTGTTCGACCGCGACGCTGGCATCGAGGGCGTCCGCGAGGACGTGCGGGACATCGTCTCGCGCGTCCGCGAGGAGGGCGACGTGGCGGTCCGGGAGTTCTGCGAGGAGTTCGACGGCGTGTCGGTCGGCAACCTCGACATCACCGACGAGGCCGAGCGCGCCTACGACGAGTTGGACGACGAGATGCGCGAGACCATCGAGACCGCCGCCGAGAACATTCGGGAGTTCCACGAGGCCCAACTCCCCGAGGACTGGCGGCGCGAGTTCTCGTCGGGCCGCGAGTTGGGGCGGCGGTTCCGACCGCTCGAACGCGTCGGCGTCTACGTGCCGGGCGGGGCCGCGGCCTACCCCTCCAGCGCGCTGATGGGCGTCATCCCCGCGAAGGTCGCGGGCGTCGAGCAGGTCGCGGTGGCGACGCCGCCCGCCGACGAGATGAATCCGGTCACGCTCGCGGCCATCCACGCGGCGGGCGCGGACGCGGTGTTCAACGTCGGGGGCGCACAGGCGATCGGCGCGCTGGCCTACGGCACCGAACAAATCGACCGCGTGCAGAAAATCGTCGGGCCGGGTAACAAGTGGGTCACGGCGGCGAAAGCCGAGGTGCAGGGCGACGTGGCCATCGACTTCCTCGCCGGGCCGAGCGAGGTGCTGGTCGTCGCCGACGACACCGCCGACCCGCGACTGGTCGCCGCGGACCTCGTGGCGCAGGCCGAACACGACCCCGAGGCGTCGGTCGTCGCCGTCACCGACCACGAGGAGACCGCCCGAGAAATCGCGGAGGAGGTCGCGGCCCAACTCCCCGAGCGCGAACGCGAGGAGGTCGCCCGCCAAGCCCTCGACAGCGACGTGAGCGGGGTCTTCCTCGCGCGTTCGCCGAGCGAGGCCATCCTGTTCGCCGAGGAGTACGCCGCCGAACACCTCTCGATTCAGGCCGACGACGACGAGGAGATACTCGACCGCATCGAGAGCGCCGGGTCGGTGTTCCTCGGTCCCTTCACCCCGGTCGCGGCGGGCGACTACGCCAGCGGCACGAACCACGTCCTGCCGACCAACGGGTTGGCGAAGATTACGGGCGGCCTCTCGGTCGATACCTTCCTTCGGGAGACCACCGTCCAGCGGTTGGACGAGGACGCGCTCGGCGACCTCTCGGAGACGATTACGACGCTGGCGGAGGCGGAAGGATTAGAGGCGCACGCCGAGAGCGTCCGCAAGCGGTTCGAGGACTGAGCCCGGTCAGTTCGCTCGTTCGTCTTCCGGCGGTTTCACCTGTTTCTCTTCGTCTGCACCGCTCTCGGTGCCGCCACTCCCATTGGTTGGCGCGGCGTCGCCGCTCGCCGCGTTCCCTCCGTCCGACTCGTCGTGCTCCCGAATCGCGACCGTCGAGACCCGAGCGCCGTCCACCTCCTCCACGTCGAGATAGTAGCCGTCGGTCTCGACGCGGTCGCCGACCTCCGGCGCGCGCCCGAGTCTGTCCAGCACCAGTCCGCCGAGAGTGTCGAAGTCCGAGACCTCGAAATCGGCGTTCAGCCGCTCGTTGACGTCCGAGACGGCGACGCCGCCGTCGACGGAGAAGCTCCCGTCGCTCCGGCGGTCGATGGAGGGTTCGCGGTGGTCCACGTCGAACTCGTCCCGGAGGTCGCCGACGACGACCTCCACGAGGTCTTCGACGGTCACGATGCCCTCGAACGACCCCCACTCGTCGATGACCGCGGCCACTTGTCCCTGTTGGTCCTGAAACTCCGAGAGGAGGTCGTCGATGCGACCGGTCTCGGGGACGACCGGCAGGTCGCGCGCGAGGTCCGCGGCCGTGACCGAGGCGGTCCCGTCGGCGGACTCGCCCGCCTCCAGTACGTCTTTCACGTCCACGTACCCTACGACCTGACTGCTGTCGTCGGCCTCCACGACGGGGTAGCGGGTGTGTCCCTCCTCGATTATCAGCTCTCGGAGCTCCGACAGCGGGAGGTCGGCAGACGCGCTCACGACGTCGGGGCGCGGAACCATGACCTCCCGGACGGTGATGTCGTCGAGGTCGAACACGCGCTCTACCATCTCGACCTCCGCCTTGTCGATGTGGCCCTGCTTGCCCGAGCGCGACAGCACCATCAGCAGTTCCTCCTCTTCGAGGCTCTCCTCGCTCTCGGTCACGGGCGGCACGCCGATGAGCCGCGTGAAGGCGTTGGCCGTCCCGTTGAACACGACGATGCCGGGCACGAACAGATAGTAGAAGAACTTCATCGGCGGTGCGGCCAACAGCGAGACGCGCTCGGCCTTCGCGATGGCGATCGTCTTCGGCGCGAGTTCGCCGAACACGACGTGCAGGAACGTGATGAAGCCGAACCCGACGGCGAAGGCGACGAGGTGGACGAGGTTCGACGGGAGGAGCGACCCCAACACGGGTTCGATGAGCGCCGCGACGGCCGGTTCGCCGATCCAGCCCAGCCCGAGCGACGATATCGTGATTCCCAGTTGGGTCACCGCCAGATAGTCGTCGAGGCTCTCCATCGCCGTCTGGAGCGTGTTCGCGCCGGGTGTCCCCTCCTCGACGAGCGTCTCGACGGTGGTGGCCCTGATTCTGACGAAGGCGAACTCCGTGGCGACGAAGAAGCCGTTCAACACGACCAGCAGGAGCGCGAGGAGGACCCGACCGACCGAGAACGCGAGGTCTACCATCCGCGCCTCCGCGGCGGCCCGGTCGAACCGCGTCGTCTCCGCCCGAGCGAGTCGTCGCGCGCGGCGCTATCCGGTACCGGCGCGACGGCTACGTATCCAGTCATGCACTAGGGTAGCGTTCACGATGTGATAAGAATGACCTTCCCGCTCGGCGGCACCCGACCCCGCGAGCTACGTCCGGAAGCTCTCGCCACAGCCACACTCGCTGACGACGTTCGGGTTCTCGACGTGGAAGCCCGCGCCCTGCAGGCCGTCCTCGTAGTCCACGACGCTCCCCTCGATGTAGTTCATGCTCGCGGGGTCCACGAACACCCGGAGGCCGTGGTGTTCGTACACCGTGTCGTCTTCTTCCGGTTCCTCGTCGAATCGCATCCCGTAGGAGAGGCCCGCACAGCCGCCCTGCTGGACGAACAGGCGGAGACCAGCGATGCCCGTGTCTAACTCCTCGCTCTCCAGCAGTCCGAGAGCTTCGTCGGCGGCGTCGGGCGTCACCTCGATCTTCGGCGTGGCGTCGCCGTCGGGTGCGGTGTCGGTACTCATACCTCACAGTTGCGCGGCCGGGGTGTTAATCTTGACGCCGCCGGTCGAACGCGTTCGGGAGAAAAGTCGAAGCGTCTCGCCGCGACCGATTCGCTACTCCTCCAACTCGAAGGCGACCGTGACCTCGGCCTGATACTCGCGGTCCGGGACGCTGGCTACCTCCACACCCAACTCGTCCACTTCGATCCACTTCACGTTCTGGAGCGTCTCCTCGGCGCGGTCGATTGCGTCGTCCGCGGCGGCGTCGAAACTCTCGGGACTCGTGCCGATGAGCGTGATCTTCTTGAACACCATAGCTCCTCCGGATACGACAGCGAGACGCAAAAAGGTACACGGCCGCTCGCCCGTATCGGGTGCTGGCGTCGGTGGTTCGCCCCGTCGGGTGGCCCGCCCGGCGCGCTCGTCTCCGTCCTACTCCCCGATTCGACGGCGGTCGAGGCGGTCGGTGAGCGCGCCCACTACGTCCGAGAGGTACGCCGTCCCCCAGACCGCGACGAGGAGGCCGCCCACCGTGTCGAACAGCAGGTCCTTCATGGTGTCTTCGAGGCCGAACTGGGTGAGAATCTTGGCGCTCCCCATGATGGAGGCGAGTCCGCCGACGCCGAACTCGATGACCTCCCAGACGACGCCGAACGCGACGACGAACAGCAGGATGAAGACGAACGTGAACCGCGGCGGGAGGTAGATGTCCTCGGTGTGTTCGTCGAGCGCGCGGGTGGTCGCGTAGCCGATGGCCGCCACGAGCGACGACGAGAGCACGTGGGTCATGTGGTCCCACCACCAGAGCGTCGGGTCGCGGTACGGCCCGAGGGTGCCCAGCGCGTGGAGGAAGACGGCGGCCGTAATCCAGAGGGTCAGTCCCGCGTCCATCGGGATGTCGTAGTCGCGTTCGAGTATCGCGGGCAGGAACGTGATGGCGAACGCGATGCTCGCGTTGACCACGACGCCGACGTTCCGCCGGTAGAGCCCCGCCAGCAGGACGACGACGAGTCCGACCTCCATCGCGCGGGTCGCCTGCTTCTGTCTGTGCTCGGAGATGCGGAGTCGGTCGCGGACTCTCATAGCTTCTCACCGTGTTCGTCCGGCAGTCGCGGTCCGACCCGCGCGAAGCGCCGGAAGTACCACTCGAAGACGACGCCAGCAATCACGCCGACGACCGTCGCGGCCACGAAGTCCCACATCAGGCGGTGTTCGCTGTGGATGAACGTGGTGCCCAGATAGATGTCCGAGAGCCACTGGACGACCGCCCAGACGCCCGCGGTGGCTATCGTGGCGACGACGACGAACAGCACCGCGAACCAGTAGGTCATCTCGACGGGCGTGAAGACGTGTAACTCGACGGCGACGACCAGCGCCAGCGCCGCGACCGAGAGGTAGGTCGCCACCCGCGAAGTGGTTGGGAGGGTCGCGACTGCCCGAAGCGCGGCCGGTTCGGTCACGCCGCTCCGAGCGACGAAAATCGACGGCTCACACGAACGGGACCGACACGTAGACCAGCGTGTAGGTCAGCGCGGCGATGGACACCGCCGTCAGGCCGGTCAGGACCCACGTCACGGCCTCGTGCCACTCCGCGGACAGCACCGACCGGGAGGGTAGGAGGTTCGGCGCGACGCCGACTGCGCCGACCGCCAGAATCGAGAACACGAAGTGGTAGGACACGTCGAGCGTCGGCGCGGGCATCGCCACCGCCGCGAGGGCGTAGGCGGCCCCGAACGCCGCACGGGTGTCGACGTGTTCGAGGAGTCGCCGGTCGGTCGCGCGCAGGTAGACGTACCCCGCGAGCCAGATGGTCGCCAACTCGACGCCGAACACCGCGAGGAGGTTGAGCGTCGGGTCCGCGAGCAGGGCGACGCGTTCGGTCAGCAGACGCAGGTCTAGCGGATACAGGAAGCGCGGCGGCGCGCCCGTGAACAGGTCGCCGAAGGGGTGGGTGAGCAACCCCAGAAGCGCCGCGGCCAGAATCGCCTGCGGGCCGAAGTCGGTCCGGCGCGCGGCGACCACCGCGACGACGAGGCCCGCGAGGAGGAACGCCAGCATCACCGCGCCGCCGAGGAGGCCGCTCTCGGCGACCGAAACGGCGGTCAGACCCGTCACGAGCGCGGCCGCGAGGAGCCGAGACCAGCGGCCGCCGAACCGAGACCAGCGGCCGCCCGAGCGCGACGCCGCGGTCCCGCGCCCTACGACCGCGGCCGCGAACGCCGCGCTGGCGACGACGCCGACGACGAGCGAGTGGGTCACGGCGCGGTGGACGAGGTGGGAACTCCGCCAGAACGCCTCGGTCATGGTCCAGACGCCCGCGAGGCCGACCTGTGCGAGACCGACCACGGCGTAGAGCATGTCCACGTCCGGCACTGCGGCGAACGCTCCCGCGACCACCCCGAAGGCGAGGGCGCGCTCGCTGGGCCACCGCCGCATCGTGACGGCGGTCGCTACGGCGAACGCGACCATCGCGTGCCCGACCATCATAGGAACGTCAGTTGGCGCTCGGGCGATATAAGCGTCTCCCCGAATGCGAAACGTTCGCGAATAGCGTGAAATTCGGAGAGAACCGCTGTCGGACCACCGGGAAGACGGTGTAGAAAGCCCCCGCCCGCTCGCGGTCGCTCCGGGGCATATCCGACGGACGTAGTCGCGACGGAGAGGGGCCGCGGAGCGACTGAACTGCACGCCGGAAGAGAAACCGCGTCTTCCGAGGCCACACTCGCTTCGCTCGCGTGACCGCGACCGGGCGGCCCCTTTCAGTCCACCCGGACTGTCGGCCGTGTCACCGAGCGTCTGCTGGTGGCGTCTTTTCCGAAGCGTCCGCCGGTGGTCCGCGCCACCGAGCGCGTCCACCGCGGGAGACACGTCTCTAGATAGCGAAAGAAGATACGTACGTTTTCTAAACGCATCTGCGTATTGCTCTCGAACGCGACCGCGGCGTAATCGGTCGGGCGGAAATCTCCGCCCGCCACGGCAGAAAGACGGCTCGGGACGCCGCGCAAGCGGTCGCGACCGCGGCTCGGCCGCCCTCCATCGGGCAGTAGCGTCGTGCCCGCACGGGGTCGGACCAACCTCCCCCGTTCGGTCGACCCTCGTACGGGCTTCGGTCGTAGCCGTCCGTCGGTCGCTCCCGCGGTCCCCCGCGGGTCCGGTCGTGCCGTTTTCGAAATCTCGCCCGTCGAACGCGCCCCCGTCGCGTCCGTCTGGGCGTCATCACGTACGCCAGTCACTCGAATAAACGGCCACGACCGTTCTGTCCGTTCAGCGGCCGAAACGCCGGGTTTCTCCGATTTCCGGTCGTTCGGAGCCACGCAACGCGACGTTACGGAAGCTCGCGCCGCCGGAAACGAAGGGATAATCGGATTGCTGGGGTGAAATCGCTTAAGTCCTCGCGGAGAGAAAGCGCCCGATATGGTGGAGAAACCCGACGTCGGCGAATTGACGCCGCCGGACAGGACGCTGATGGGTCCCGGACCGAGCGAGGTCCACCCGCGGGTACTGCGCGCGATGAGTACCCCGCTGGTCGGCCACTTGGACCCCTCGTTCATCGAGGTCATGAACGAGGTCCAAGACCTGCTTCGGTACACCTTTCGGACGGACAACCAGTGGACGATTCCGGTCTCGGGCACCGGCTCGGCCGCGATGGAGGCGGCCATCGGCAACGTCGTGGAGCCCGGCGACACGATGCTGGTACCGACGAACGGCTACTTCGGCGGTCGGATGGAGGAGATGGCCACTCGCGCGGGCGGCGAAGTCGTCCACGTAGACGCCCCGTGGGGCGAACCGCTGGACCCCGCCGACGTGGCCGCGGCGATGGACGAACACCAGCCGGACGTGTTCGGGTTCGTCCACGCCGAGACCAGCACGGGCGTCCTCCAACCCGAGGTGTCGGAACTGACGAGCGTCGCCCACGACCACGACGCGCTCGTGATCGCCGACACCGTCACCTCGCTCGGCGGCGTCGAACTGAAGGTGGACGATTGGGACATCGACGTGGCCTACTCCGGCCCGCAGAAGTGTCTCTCCTGTCCGCCCGGCGCGGCCCCGCTCACGCTCAACGACCGCGCGATGGACAAGGTGCTGTCCCGCGACGAGGACGCCCGGTCGTGGTATCTCGACCTCTCGCTGCTGGAAGGCTACTGGGGCGACGACCGGTCGTACCACCACACCGCGCCCATCACGAACGTCTACGCGCTCCGGGAGGCGCTCCGTCTCGTCGCCGAGGAGGGCATCGAGGACCGCTGGGAGCGCCACCGCGAGAACGCCGGGGCGCTGAAGGCGGGCGTCGAGGCGATGGGGATGGAGATGAACGCGCCCGACGACTACTGGCTCCCGAGTCTGAACGCGGTTCGGGTGCCCGACGGCGTGACAGACACCGACGTGACGAGCTACCTGCTCGACCAGTACGACCTCGAAATCGCCACCGGACTCGGCGACTTGGACGGCGACATCTTCCGCATCGGCTGTATGGGCTACTCGTCGCGCGCCGAGACGGTGTCGTACCTGATGGCCGCGTTGGGCGACACCCTCGAAACGCAGGGCGCGGACGTGGACGTGGAGGCCGGACTCGCGGCGACCGCCGAGCGACTCGGCGAGCGGTAGTCGAGCGACGGCGGTCGAACTGCGCGGTGAACATCGAAACGGTGCGCCGGGAGTCCGGCGCGAGAACGGTTTCAGGCTGCTGTCGCACTCGGCGGTGCGCGGAGGACTTCGTAGTCGCCGCCCTCTCGGACGCCGATTATCGCCCACTCGTACTCCGGGTCGGTCCGTCGGAGGTGCCGACGAAGCTCGGACGCGCGGTCGCTCCACGTTACGAAACAGCGTAACTCGCCGTCGTCCGGAGTCGTCTCTGAGTCGGTCAGGGCCGTGACGCGAACGACCCGCCACTTCCGTTCGGCTCGGAACTCGTCACCGTCGCCGGAGACGGTGTAGCCCAAGTCGGAGAAGATGGTCCTCGCCTGTTCGATGGGCGGTGTGCTAACAGTGGCCATCCATGTAGGCCTTGTACGGACGAGGTAATAAACTTTCTTGCGAGCTACGAGAGTCGGAGCGTCGGGTCTCGGTGCTGAGACGCGAACTCCTCGATTTCGTCGTTCCGTCGCAGTTCCTTGATTCGCTGGCGGGCGGTCTCGTCGTCGATGCCCGCGACGGTCTGGGCCACCCGCAACACCTTCGGTTGGGGAACGCCCCGCTCGTCCGTGACCGCCTCCCGCTGGTCGCCTTCCGCTTCGGTGACCTCCGTCTGAATCACCGCTATCACGTCGCGGATGTCGCCGCTGTCGGAAATCGACTCGTGCCAGTCGGCCGGATAGGCGCTGAGTCGGCCGTCGCCGAGGTCGTAGAGTCGTCCGCCCTCCTCCCACCGGTCGCTGTCGGTGAGTCGCTCGTCTATCGCGTCGAGGTCCACGTCGAAGTAGACCGCATCGGCGTAGGCCGCGAGCAGGTCGCGGTCGATTCCCCGTCCCTCGTCTCGATGGTGGGCCTCGGCGGTTTGGACGAACTCTCGAAACGTGAGCGTCTCGCTGTGGCTGTCGAGTTCTTCCACCACTTCCTCGCGTACGTCGGTCATAGTGGTGGTTCGGGAAAAGCAGGCAAAAGCCGACTGGCCGAATCGACGGAGGGCCGTCTCGGTCGCGTCACTCGTGGGCCGCGTCCCACTCGGTCGGCTTCCGGACGTTCCCGCAGACGTTGCACTCGATGCGGCCCATCGGGTCCATCGCGTTGTCGATTCGCTCGCAGTTGCCACAGAGGTAGCCGTAGCGCTCCTCGCGGGACTCGTCGCCGTAGACGACGAAGAACGGTCCCTTCGACCCGCGGTCGCCCTCGTCGCGGGCCACGTACACCGTCCGGCCGTCTGTCGTCGTGGTCGCGTCCATCGCCTTCGGGTAGGTGGTCCGGGCGTTTAGGCACTCCGGACCGGTCCGAAGCGACCCTCTCGGACTGCCGCGAAGCCGCCACACCGGACCGCTCCGAAACGCGCCGGACCGTCCCGAAGGAATCATATCGCGGGACTGGCAACGCCGAACCGATGGCTCCCCGCCTCGTCCACTACTCCGACGTGGAGAACGTCTACGACACCCCCGAACGCGCCGGGCGACTCGCCGGTCTCCTCCGCGAACTCGGGGACGACGACGCCCTCCTCGCGGGGTCGGGCGACAACACCTCGCCGGGCGTCCTCGCGCTGGTCACAGAAGGCGCACAGGCACTCGACTTCTTCGGAGCGGTCGAACCCGACGTGGAGACGTTCGGCAACCACGAGTTCGACCACGGCCCCGAACCGCTCCGGGACCTCGTGGATGCCTCACCGCAAACGTGGGTCAGCGCGAACGTCTGGCGAGAACGGCCCGCCGAGACGGCGGACGGCCGAGACCGCCAGCGGTTCGGCGCTGACGCGGGCGTCGTCTCCTCGACGGTCGCGGAGGCCGACGGCGAGACGGTCGGGTTCGTCGGGGTCACGACCGAGCGCACGGGGTCGATAAACCCGGAGGCGAGCGATATCGAGTTCACCGACCCGATAGCGGCGGCCCGCGACGCGCTGGCCGACCTCGACGCCGACTACCGAGTTCTCCTCTCGCACCTCGGCCAGCGCGACGAGGAGCTAGCCCGCGCCGTCTCCGCCGACGCCATCCTCGGCGGTCACGTCCCGACCGAGCGACGCGACCGCATCGACGGGACCCTCCTCACTCGGCCCGGCGACGGCGGGTCGGTCGTCCTCGACGTGGACCTCGCCACCGGCGAGGTGACGCGCCACCGGGTCGCGGACGCGCCGATACACGAGGCGGTCGCCGACGCGATGCGCGACCGACTCGCCGAGACCGGACTGAACGACGTAGTGGGTACGGTCGAAGAACCCGTCTGCCGGGAAGAGACCACCCTGTTCGGCGGCGAGTGCCGACTCGGGAACTTCGTCGCCGACGCCTACCGCTGGGAGACCGACGCCGACGTTGGCCTCCAGAACAGCGGCGGCGTCCGGACCGGCGACGACCTGACGGGGGAGGTCACGGCCGCGGACCTCGTGAGCGTCACCCCCTTCGAGGAGCGCGTGGTCGTCGCCGAGGTGCCCGGCGACGACCTCCGGGCGGCCTTCGAGTGGGCCGCCAGCCCCGATTTGGGATTCGCCGAGGAGGGCTGGTGGCACGCGCAGGTCAGCGGCGCGACGGTCGCGTGGGACTCCGAGGCCCACCGCGTCGAATCGGTCGCGGTCGGGGGCGAACCGGTCGCCGACGACGAGACCTACTCGGTCGCGCTCTCGGATTACGTCCTTCACACCGACGACGAGTTCCCGTCGCTCCGAGAGTCTCAGCGGGTCGAGACCGCCGGAATCCAGTACGAGGTGCTGGTCGAGTACGCCCGCGAGACCGGCGTCGCGCCCGAGCTCGACGGCCGAATCGCGGACGTCAGCGACGCGGAGCGACGGCGAGCAACCGAGAGGTAGAAGGGGACGGGCGGCGTCTTCGGGGACGTGACCCGGGTCGTCGTCCCCGTCCGGTATCCGCTCACCGAACACTCCGAGCGGACGCTCGCGGAGGCCATCCGCGTCGCCGACGAGCGCGACGCGGCGCTCACCGTCCTGCACGTCAACCTCTACCATCGCGGGCGAGATGTCTCGCGCTCCGAGTTGAAACGCGCGGTCGAAGCGGCGTTCGACCGGATTCCCCACTCGCGGTACGTCGTCCGCGAGGGGTTTCTGGTCGAGGAGACCATCCTCGAAGAGGTCGCCGCCGAGAAGGCCGACGTGGTCGTCATCGGCCACAAGCAGGCGGGTCGTTGGCGACAGATGCTCCGAAAACTCACCTCTGACCCCGACATCGAGGGGTACCTCCGAGAGAAACTCGACGCGGAGGTCGTCACGGTCGGGCGCGACTGACCGGCGAGGCGCGGACGCCTCGGTTCAGTCGGGCGAGTCGAACTCCTCGGGCCGAGGCTGAGCGTCGCTCTCGCCGTCGGAACCGGGTCGCTTCTCGTCCGCTGGGTGGGGTCGCTCCTCGTTCTCCGTGACCGTCACGCTGGCGGTGCCGCTGGTCTCGTCGAACACGAGGTGGCTGTGGGGGTAGGCGATCTCCACGTCGGCGTCGTCGAGTTGGTCCCAGACCCGTTCTTGAATCTTCGACTCGACCCGACCCACGTAGTAGGGGTCTTTCACCCAGTAGCGCAGGTCCAACAGGACGCCGTGGTCGGCGTACTCTTTGATGTACGCGACCGGTGCGGAGGGGTAGCGCGCGCTCCCGATGCGGATGTCCGGGCCGCCCTCCACGACCTCGGTCGTCTCGCGGGCCGCCCGCTCCATGATGGCGCGGGCCTGCTCCAAGTCGCCCTCGTAGGTCACGAGCAGTTCCAGCGAGAGGCGCGACCGGGTGTCCTCCGCCGAGAAGTTGATGACGTCCCGGTCGCGCATGTTCGAGTTCGGAATCACGAGGAAGGTGTTTTCGAGCGTGAAAATCTTGGTGTACCGGAGCGTGATGTCCTCGACGTAGCCTCGCTGGTTTCGGTCCACGAGTTCTATCATGTCGCCGATTTCGTACGGCTGGTCGGCCAGCAGGAACAGGCCGTTGATGACGCTCCCGATGATTGGCGCGAGGACCAGACCCAACACCGCGGAGAAGACCGTGACCGACAGCAGGATGTCGCCCGGCCTGAGCCCGAACTGGTTCGCGGCGACCGACGCCGCGAGTACCATCACGATGCCGCGGAGGCCGCCCAGGACCGTCTTGGTCAGACTCGGACGCTGGAACCGCCGGGCGACCGGTCGCCCGAGAAACCGTATCAGGAGTCGGCTCCCGTACCACGCGACCACGAGTATCAGCGCGGCCGTCAGGTAGTTCTCGCCGGGGAGGCTCCTGTAGGTCTCCAAGAACTGCTCGATAGCCTCCGCGACCGTGACCATGCCACCATCCTTTCCCGGAGTTGGCAAAACGCTTTCGCCCGACCCGACGCGGGTCGGTCGGCACGCTCTCTGTCTACCGACCGTCCCAGCAAAGACCTAAGGACCGGTTCGTCGTACGTGTCGATATGAGTAGAGAACCGGGTTCGGTAGGCGCTTCGTTCGAAATCGACGCCCACGACCTGCAGGAGACGGTCGTCGCCGGATTCTCGCAGTTCGGGCTGGCGGGCCTGACCGCGGTGGACTACCTCGTGGACCACCTCGACTTCGAGGAGGTCGGTCACATCACGGCCGACCAACTCCCCGCCATCACGCCGTTCGAGAACGGCCAGCCGCGCCACCACACCCGCGTCTTCTCCCACACAGGGGCGGGCCTGTCGCTGCTCGTCGGCGAGTTGTTCGTCCCCGGCTGGGCCGCTCAACCGTTCAGCGAGGCCGTGCTGGAGTGGACCGAGGAGGAAGGCGTCGAGGAGATCACGGTCCTCCACGGCGTCACGATTCCCCACGCGCCCGAGGAGCATCAGGTGTTCTACGTCGCCACCGACGACTACCGCGAGCATCGCCTCGCCGACACCGAGATACCCCCGATGGGACGCGGGTTCCTCGACGGAATGAACGCCGAAATCTTAGCCCGCGGGATGGAGTCGGACCTCCGGACCGCCACGCTCGTCACACCGGTCCACGCCCAAGCCCCGGACGTGGAGGCCGCGATTCGCCTCCTCGATGCGACCCAACGCATCTACGACCTCGACGTGGACACCGGCCCCCTAGAGGAGTTCGCCGCGGAGGTGCAGGGCTACTACGAGGGGTTGGCCGAGCGCCTCTCGGAGCGGGTCGAGGACGACGGGCCGGAAGACAGGATGTACATGTAGAACCGTTTGCTGCGCTCCGGACCGCCTGCGGCGGCCCTCCGCTGGCAAAACGTCCATGAAAAACCCGAAAGACAAACCACGTCTTCCGAGCCGCCGTTCGCTACGCTCACGACGACACGGCGGTCGTCCCGCCGCTCGCTCTCGTCCTCCCCTCGCTCGGTCGCTTCGCTCCCTTCGCTCGCGGTCGTCTGCTGGTACGTCCCGCAGTTCTTTCCGACTTCGATTCCTCGTGGTCGGCCCCTGCGCCGAAGATATATAAGTAAAGCCGGGACGAACTGGTTGCGTGCCGGCTCCCGGCGTCCTCTTCGACCTTGCTCGCCGACTCGTTCGGGCCGTTCAGCAATTGCTGAGCAGGTTTTGCTCCGTTACTACGCAGAGGATGAAACTCGTTTTCGGAAATCGGTGCTACTCGAAATCGGATAAATCATTTACCCGTAGCGAGTATGCCCTCTCACATGAGTTCGGACGACCTCTACGCGACGATGGAGCAGGTCGGCGACCGGTTCGACCTCGGCGAGTACGAAATCGACGCCTACCTCACCGTGTTGGAACACGGCGACCTCACCGCGAGCCAGATAGCCGACCGCACCGACATCCCGCAACCGCGGGTCTACGACACGGTTCGGAGTCTCAGCGACCGCGGACTGGTCGAGTTGCGCGAGTCCCGACCGATGAAGGTCATCGCGGTGGACCCCGACGAGGCGTTCTCGGGCCTCCAGTCGTCGCTGATGGACATGGTGTCGGAGCTCGAAGCCCGCTACACCGCGCCCGCCAGAGAGACGGAGGCCGTCTCGCTGGTCAAGTCTCGCTCGACCATCCTCCGGTACGTCGAAGAGGTCATCACCGAGGCCGAGTTCGAACTCGCGCTCTCGCTGACGCCGGACTTGCTGGAGCGATTCTCCGACGAGCTGAGCGCGGCCGTCGATTCGGGCGTCAGCGTCGAGTTACTGGTCACGCCCGCCTCGGAAGCGCCCGACCCCGAGGAGTTCGACTACCTCGACGTGGCGACCACCGCCCGCGCTCGCCGGGGCATCACCACGCCCGTCATCGCGGTCGCGGACGGCGAGTACTCCATCTACGCCACCCAAGACGCCCTGCGCGACGACGAGGACCGCTACGGCGTCATCTTCAACCGCTCGGCGCTCGGCTTTCTGGTCTCGGGCTTCTTCGGCACGGTCCTCTGGACCACCGCCGAGCGCACCCTCGCGGCCGACGGCGAGGACCGCCCGTTCCCCCGCCGGTACGCCTCCATCCGACGTTGCGTGAAGGAGTTGCAGGAGCTCGGCGGCGACTTCTACGCCACCATCGAGGGCCGGGACATCGAGACGGGCTCCTCGCGAGTCGTGGAGGGCGAGGTCGTCGGCTTCTCGTTCGAGGCGGGCGAGCGCGTCGCCGGGATGAAGATAGAGACCGCAGACGGCGTGGTCACGGTCGGCGGACAGGTCGCGGCGCTCGAAGACGTCGAGGCCCACGAAATCCGCATCGGACGGGACAGTCCGCCCGCGCGCTGACGGAGACCCGGTCAGCCCCCGCTACTCGAAGGTGTAGAGCCGCGCGTCGCAGTCGGCGCAGGCCAGCACGTCGTCGGGCGCGTCGGCTCGGGTCCCGCCCGGCCCGCCACAGCAGTCCACTTCTGTCGTCTCCTCGACCGGACCGTCACAGACCGGACAGGCCCGCAGGAGCGTCCGAATCGGTCCGGCGGCCTGCGCTCGCCGCGCCGCGTCGAGGTCGGTCTCGGCGTCCAGCGTTCGGACCGCGCTCGCTTCCGCGACGGCGACCGGTCGGGTCAGCCAACTCTCGGCGGCGGGGTCGCCGCTCCCGTCGGAGACGACGAACCACCGGTCGTCGTCGCCGGACCAGTTGCCCGACTCCACCACCTCCACGACGCCCTCGTCGGGGGCGACCTCCCGGAGTGCGTCGGCGAGTCCCTCGTCGTCTCGGGCGCGGAGCGTCTCCATCTCCGCGCGCCACGCCTCGCGGAACTCGTCGTCCAGCGCGACCGCCTCGCCGTCGGCGACGACCACCCCGCGGTCCAGAAGCGCCGCGAGAACCGCTTCTCCGGCGTCCTCCTCGGTTCCGTCGCCGAGCGACCCCGACGCGTCCGGGGTCTCGGATTCGGTCGGGCCGTCCGAGGAGTCCGACGACTTGGACGCGGCCGACCCGTCGGCCGCGTCGGGGCCACTCCTCGCGCCGAGGGTCCGGGACGCGCGGTCGGGCGCGGGGTCGTCGTGGTCGAAGAGGTCGCCGGGGAGGTACGAGACCAGTTTCGGCGCGAATTTGGGCGTGGAGGGGACTAGATACCCGCGGACCGCGATGGCCGCCGCGCCGACGACCCCGAGTCCGGCCGCGAGTAGACGCGAGCGTCGGCGCGCGACGACCGCGGTCGCGACGAGGAGTACCGCGCTGTTGACGACGGTACAGGGCCAACATCGACGGTCGCCCGTGTGCGAGGGGTCTCGAAGTCGGTCGTAGAGGGAATCCATGTCCGGGGTATCGGGACCGAGTGGCTTCGGCTTTCCGGATACGAGACCGTTACGCGGTCCGGATTCGCTTTTCGGGCCGTTTCGCTTCTTCCCACACGGTTTTACATCCACTCGCCGTAGCAGACCGAGTGACAGAGACAGACATGGAGTACACGACGCTCGGCGACACCGGCCTCGAAGTCTCGCGGTTCTGCCTCGGGTGCATGAACTTCGGGAGCGACCGCGAGTGGATGATCGGCGACGAGGAGAAGAGCCACGAGATAATCGACCGCGCCGTCGAGTTGGGCATCAACTTCCTCGACACCGCGAACGTCTACTCGCGCGGCGAGAGCGAGAAGATAGTCGGCGACGCCGTCTCGAAGTACGACCGCGAGGAGTTGGTGATAGCGACGAAGGTGTACGGGTCGATGGGCGAGGGACCGAACAAGCAGGGCCTCTCGCGCAAGCACGTCTTGGACCAAGTGGAGGGGAGTTTGGAGCGGCTCGGCACCGACTACATCGACCTCTACCAGATTCACCGCTGGGACGACTCGACCCCTATCGAGGAGACCCTCCACGCCCTCGACCATCTCGTCGAGACCGGGAAGGTCCGGTACGTCGGAGCCTCCACGATGGCCGCGTGGCAGTTCACGAAGGCCCTCTACGAGAGCGACCTGAACGATTACGCCCGGTTTTCCTGCATGCAACCCCAGTACAACCTCGTGGACCGCCAAGAGGAGGAGAACGTCCTCCCGGTCTGTGCCGACGAGGGAGTCGGCGTCATCCCGTGGAGTCCCCTCGGCGGCGGGTTCCTGACCGGCAAGTACGCCAGGGACGACGACCCCGACGAGGGCCGGGCCGCGACCGACGAACACACCCACGAGCGGTTCACCGACGAGAATTGGCAGGTGCTGGACGCAGTTCGGGAGGTCGCCGACGAGACCGACGCGACGCCCGCGCAGGTCAGTCTCGCGTGGCTCCTGCACAAGGACGTGGTGGACGCGCCGATAATCGGGCCGCGAAGCATCGACCACTTAGAGGAGAACGTCGGCGCGCTCGACGTCGCGCTCGACGACGAACAGATGGAGCGACTCGAAGCGCCGTTAGAGCCAGCTTGGTCTCGCGTTATCGCGGACCTGTAGCGGCCGAAACTGTCTCCTCGGACACTCTTGTCGCGGCAATCCAGTATTAGAAACGCGGGCTGGCCCCGCCGCTGAGTCGGACGGCCGCCGTTCGACCGAGCGACGCGAACGCGCTCGGGGAAAGCCGACCTTACTGTTGACAGCACACAACTACAACCGTAGTTACTATCACAAGGATATAAATGGGGAAACGTGGTCATACGCGTTGGAATGGTTGACAGTAGTTCACACGAGTCCGACGGTCGAGATGGGAGGGTCTCCCGACGGAACTTCGTGCGAGCAGTGGGGGCATCGGGTGCGGCGGCAGGGCTCGCCGGTTGCGTCGGTGGGGGTGACCCGGAGCAAACCGACACGAGCGGGACGATAGGAAACGTGGACAATCAGGGGCAGACGACGACGCTCCAGTGGGCAACCGACCCCGACTTCCAAGGGGCGACGTGGAACGAGGAGCTCCAGCCGATTCTGTACAACAACGGGCTGTCGAAGGACATCGAGGTCAACGTCCTCGCAGGACCGTCGGTGACCGACAACCGCCGAGCCCAGTACCAGCAGTGGCTCTCGGCGGGCCGGAACAAGCCCGACCTCCTGTACATCGACAGCGGGTGGACGATTCCGTTCATCGTTCGCAACCAGTTGCTGAACCTGAGTCAGGCCGGGAACTTCGGGCAAGAGCAGATGCAACAGCTCGAAAACGACTACTTCGAGGCGAGCGTCTCCACCGCGAGGGGACCGAACGGCGACCTGTTCGCCGTGCCGCTGTTCCCCGACTTCCCGACGATGCAGTACAACAAGCAGTACCTGCGACAGGCGGGCTTCGGGCAGTCGGACTTCGACACGTGGGCCACCGACTCGATGACGTGGCAGCGATTCGCCGAGGTCACGAATCAGGCCAAACAGAACAACGACATCCAGTACGGCTTCACGTTCCAAGCGAACGCCTACGAGGGCCTGTCCTGCTGCGACTTCAACGAGTTCATGTCGAGTTGGGGCGGGGCGTACTTCGGCAATCCCGAGGAGTACCTCTTCGGTCCGGTCGGCGACCGACCAATCACCGTGAACGAACCGCAGGTGGTCAACGCCATCAAGATGGTCCGGACGTTCATCCACGGGTCGGACGCCAACAACACTCTGAACGACTATCAGGGTAACATCGCGCCCGCGGCGGTGATGCAGTGGACCGAGGAGCCCTCGCGGAAACCGTTCACGAACGGCGACGCCGCGATGCACCGCAACTGGCCCTACGCCATCAACATCAGCGGCTCGGAGGACAACCTCGGGCAGGACCTCGGCGTGATGCCGATTCCGTACGCCAAGACCCCCGACGAGGCCAAGTATCCGATGACCGGCGGCCCGGTCGCGGCGCTCGGCGGCTGGCACAACGCGGTCAATCCCAACTCCAACAACACCGAGGCCGCCGTCGAAGTCATCAAAGCGATGATGAGCGAGGAGTTCAAGTACAAGCTCTTCGAGGTGCTTGGCTTCCTCCCGCCGGAACCCCAACTGCTGACCTCCGACCGGGCACAGGAGGTTCCCATCATGGGCCGGTACGTCGAGCAGTTCCGCATCGCTGGCGAGAACGCGATTCCGCGTCCCGTCACGCCGGTCTGGCCCGCGCAGTCCTCGAAAATCGCCCAGCAAGTCAACGGCGCGTTCAGTCGGGAAGGCAATCCCAAGCAGGCGATGACTCAGCTTCGGGCGCAGCTCGAAGCCATCGAATCGAGCGCGTAGACGTCCCAAAGTCAAACAATCCCACAGATTTTTATGTCAACGACTGACGAAGGGGTTCGTGAATCCCGGCGGTCGGGGCCGTACGTCGCGGTAGTCCGCTGGATGGAGAACCTCAGCGACACCCAGTTCGCGTACCTGCTGTTGACGCCGGTACTGCTGTTGCTCGGCCTCATCGCGTTCTGGCCGCTGTTGAGTACGTTCCGGATGTCGCTGTTCGCCGACAACCTCGTGGGGAGCGCCGCGCTCGGGGAGTTCGTCGGGTTGGAGAACTACGTCGCACTGCTGACCGGCGAGCGCGACGCCCTGTTGGTCAGACCGTTCTTCGACCCGTCGACGCCGTTCCAGAGCGCGCTGACGGTGACGCTCATCTTCACGCTGGTCAGCGTCTTCTTCGAGACGCTGGTCGGGTTCGGACAGGCGCTGGTCTTGGACCAAGACTTCCGGGGACGACGGTGGGTCCGGGTGGCTATCATCATCCCGTGGGCGGTTCCCATCGTGATTCAAGGGATGATCTTCTTCCTGCTGTTCCAACCGAACATCGGGTTCCTCGTGGACCCGCTCCAGCAGTGGGGCATCTTCACCGAGACGCCGCTTTCGAACTCGGTGGACTCGCTCATCATCCTCGTGGTCGCGGACGTGTGGAAGACCTCGGCGTTCATGGCGCTCATCATCCTCGCGGGACTCCAGAGCGTCGACCGGAGCCTCTACGACGTGGGGCGAGTGGCTGGCGCGTCCAAGTACCAGCAGTTCAAGATGATTACCTTGCCGCTGGTCCTGCCGTCGGTGCTGGTCGCGATGCTGTTCCGGACCATCGGCGCGATGCGCATCTACGGTCTCATCGAGACGGTCGTGGGATGTAACACGGTGCCCTCGCTGTCGTGTCTCGTCGTCACGACCTTCCGCGGGTCGCGAATGTACGGGACCTCGGCGGCAGTCGCGTTCATCACGGCGGGACTCATCGGCATCGTGGTCTCGGTGTACATCGTCAAGTACGCGGACACGGAGACGGGAGGATAACGATGGCTACGGAAACAGACTCCAGTAAAGGTGTGTTCTCGCGGTGGGCGGACTCGGCGATACAGAATCCGGGGAAGGTGTATCGGGCGATGTTCTACGTCGCCATGATATTCTTCCTGCTCACCACCCTGTTCCCGTTCTACTGGCTACTGGTGCTGGCGCTCACTCCGAACGAAGCCATCACCAGCTTCGGGTTCCCGCCGGTTCCCAACGGGTTCAACCCCGGTGCGTTCGTGGAGGTGTTCACGACGGTCCCGTTCCACCTCTACATGTTCAACAGTTTCGTCCTCGGCATCGCCACGACCGCTATCGTGTTGATACTGGCGAGTCTGGCGGGCTACGTGTTCGGCCGACTCGACTTCCCCGGCAAGGGACCGCTGATGTTACTGATACTGGCGGTGTCGTACTTCCCACCAGCGGCGTTCATCATCCCGCTGTTCCGGCTGTTCACCGGCAACATCGCGCTGTTGGGCGTGTCGAGTCCGAAGCTGTTCAACACCCCGTTCGCCATGATACTCCCGTTCAGCGCGCTGTTCATGCCGCTGTCGATTTTCATCCTCTCGACGTTCTACGGGCAGATTCCCGACGGGTTGGAGGACGCCGCGCGCATCGAGGGGACGACGCGGCTCGGGGCGCTGTTCCGGGTCATCATGCCGCTGTCGGCTCCGGGAGTCGCCACCGCGGGCGTGTTGACGTTCATCTCGGTGTACAACGAGTTCTTCTTCTCGTTCCTGATGACCTCCGGGGAGGCCCAGAGCTGGGCACCCATCGTCTGGGGTATCCTGAGCTATCAGGGCCAGTACACCCAGTTGTACAATCTCATGGCGGCCGCGAGCATCGTCGGGGTCCTGCCCGTCGCCATCCTCGTCGTCGTCGCACAGGAGAAAATCGTCAGCGGACTCACCGCAGGAGCGCTCAAGGAGTGATACACAATGGGTAAAGTCATCTTGAACGACGTCACGAAACGCTACGCGGACGTAACGGCAGTCGACAACATGAACCTCGAAATCGAGGACGGCGA
>SDGW01000337.1_pt1 | contig 20589 bp, 19 predicted proteins | sample 2873831 | NCBI WGS metagenome assembly SDGW01 (sample SAMN08132700, study PRJNA421101) | hypersaline lake metagenome | isolation source: celular fraction 0.22 microns magnesium sulfate-rich crust from ephemeral... | place: Spain: Penahueca Lagoon, Toledo | collected 2011-07
CACTCGGCTTCGGCGTAGCTGGGCATGCCGACGAGGACGTTGCCCGGAAGCCGGGCGACCTTCGCGATGGCGTTTGCGTAGTGGGTCCGGGTCGGATTGTCCTCGGCCGGTCGGCCGCGGTTGTCGTAGGTGAATTTCGGCGCGGCGACCGCGAAGCTCTCGCGGTTCTCGGCGGGGAAGTGCAGCCCGTATCGGCGCTCGACCACTGGCCGGTCCTCTTCGCGTGCGAGATACTGGAGCCCGGTCACCTCGGTGAAGGCGTCCATCGGCTCGAGAGTCGCGCTCATCAGGATGCCGCCACCGAACATCCCGAGTCGGTCACCGATGGCGTCGCTGGGGACGCAGTTGTGCAACGCGAGTCGGGCGTTGTAGGCCCGCCGCCACGAGTCGGCGGGCTCGGTGTCGTCCCAGGTTCGCTCGAGTTCGATCTCGCGGAAATAGTCGGTGTGACCCTGTCGGTACCACTCGCCGAGGACGCGGCCGACAGCGGGTGCAGCACGGCTTCGGTCCTCGTCTTCGGCCTCGTTCAAGATTCGACCGGCGACCGCACCGACGGCCTCAGCGCGAACCCAGTCGGCGTCGCCGTAGCCCGCCTCGCGGGCCCACTCGCTGAGGTCGTCTTCAGCGGGTTTTGCGGGGTCACGGAGCGGGATCTCTTCGTCGTTCAGCTCGGTCAGGTTCGACTGCCAGCCCCGGTAGTTCCGGTCGAGGAAGGCAGTCACGCGGCGGTCGAGTTCGGCTCGGAGGTCACGGACGAACTCGAGGGTCCGATTGAGTTCCTCGAAGGAGACGTCGCTCTCCTTGAGCTCCCCGCGCACGAGATCGGCGTCGGCGGTCTTGGAGCCGCCTTCGGCGTGGCGACCCTCGCGTTCGAATTTGAGCGGCTGGATGACCCGCGAGAGTTCCGTCTCGGCGTCCCGAAGCGTCGCGTCGGCGACACTCTCGCTAACCAAGTCGCGCACGCGTGGCTCGAGCATATGGGCCTCGTCACAGACGACGAACGTCGAGTCGTCGAGCAGTGCGCCGGTAAAGGAACCGACCGTCCGGGGGTCAAAGGCGTGGTAGTAGTTTCCGATGACGACCTCGACCTCGCCGAGGGCAGCTCCCATCACGGAGTGGGGGCAGGTGCCGTGTCTCACTGAGCGCGCGACCAGCTCCTCGGGCGTGACCATACCGGCATCGGTGAAGTCGTAGGGAACCGCTTCGGCAGCAGCGCCGTCCTCGTCGTCCGGTAAGTCCTCGAGATACTGTGCGTAGAACGGACAGTACTCGGTTTCAGCACCGACGGGACCACCCTCGCCGTACTCGGGCAACTCGGGCGGATAGGGCGTCGGTTCGCCCGCGGTCTCGAGAAAGCGGCCGTCGCTGGCACGAGTCCCGCTGTCGGCCAGCCCGATCTGCTGACTGCGGGCGCGGGCAGCGAGGTTTTGTGCGGTCGTGTCGCCGCCCTCGCCGGTGAGATCGCGGGTGCGATCCCGGAGCGTCTCACAGCGGTCGTAGACGTTTCCGTCGTCGATGCCCGCTGCGCCCTCGCGGTTGTACGGACAGACGTCGGCCTTGCCGACGAGAGTGAGTCCCGAGATCGGATCCCAGTCGGCAGGGAGGTTCTCGTTGATCGTCTCGAGGTCGGCCTCGAACTGGCGCAGTTGCTGTTTGACGCTCGTCAGGACGAGGACGCGCTCGTAGTCGGTGTCGGGATCGCGCACGAGGTCGATCCCCGCGGTGAACGCGATCATCGTCTTTCCAGTGCCACAGGCCCCTTCGATGACGGTGTAGCCGCCCTCCTGTCCAGTTTCGATGGCGGTTTCGATGCCGTCGACCTGCGGCTCGTAGGGGCTGTCGTGGCCGAAGATCGCGCGCCAGTTCGTCATTCTTGCCGTACTCATCGTCGGTCGGTCATAGGGTTGACGGACACGATTGGCCGCTCGATCGTATTTAAACCATAGCTCGAGATCGACGGGGCGTCAGGACCACCGAGAACGTAACGCCTTCCAGTCCAGCCGCCCTACCTCGGCTATGAGCGACGCCAGTTCCATCGACGCCGACCAGTATCGGGACGAACTCGAGTCGAAACGCGCCGAGAAAGACGACTTCTTCGCGACCCATCCACAGTCGCCGATCCCACCGGAAGAGCGCGATGACTTCGACGGCCTGGACTATTTCGATCCCGATCCGACCTACCGCGTGACCGCGACGGCGACGGTCCACGACGATCCCGAGGTCGTCCTGATGGAGACCACAGCTGGGAGAGAGGTTCGCTATCTCCGCGTGGCGACGCTGGAGTTCGACCTGGATCGCGAGGACGAGGACCTCGAAGACGGAACCTTCGAATTGGCTGCATATCAACAGGGGAGCCCCAACGAGGAGCCGCTGTTCGTCCCCTTCCGGGACAAGACCACGGGCCAGCAGACCTATCAGGGCGGTCGTTACATGGAACTCGAGGCAGACCGCGACCTCGAAGACGGCGACGAGCTCGTCGTCGACTTCAACCTCGCGTACTCGCCGTTCTGTGCCTACAGCGAGACGTTCGACTGTCCGCTACCGCCGGAGGAGAACTGGCTCGAAATCGCGATCCCGGCCGGCGAACGGTACGAATAACGATCTCGCAAGTCGCGATCCGACGAATCGCCGACCCGTGCTCTGTCGCATCCGCTGCGCTCGAGAGCGATACGGATATGAGGGATTCTCTCAAGAGGGCCGTTTCGACTCGAGCCACCGGCTGCGTTGCCGGCTGTGCTACCGGAATTGGGGGCTCGAGTGGAAATAGGGGGGTTCAAGCCGATCAGGGAGCGACGCCGACGGTCAGCAGCGTGCCGAACTCGCGGTAACGTTCGACCATCGCCTCGCGGGTGTCCCAGTCCTCGAGCGGGAACTCGTCGTCGTCGGGGATCGTGATCTCGCGATCGGGAATGTTGTCCTGTTCGGCGACGTGCAGACCCGCCTCGTGGAAGGCCGCACGGTACTCGTCGCGGTCCCAGCGGGTCATCTCGATGTCGATGAACTCCTGCCACTCGTGGGAGTGGACGTTCTCCTCGTAGTAGTTGACAGCACAGTAGAAGGTGCCGCCGGGGCGGAGGATGCGGGCGATCTCCTCGAGGGTATGATGAGGGTCCGCGGCGTAGTAGAAGGCCTCCATGCTCCAGACGTGATCGATCGAGTCGTCGGCGAAGGGCAGCGCGTCGAAGTCGCCAACGAGGAAGCCAACGCTCGCGTCGTCGGTGTAGCTGGCCGCGTTGCGGGCCATTTCGGGTGCGCCGTCGAGTCCGTAGACGCGGCCAGCGCCTTTGGTATCCCGGAGCGCGCGACCGGCATAGCCGCTCCCGCAGCCGAGATCGAGTACGGTCTCACCGGGTTCGACAGGCATCCGTGCGAGTGCGTGCTTTGCGGTGTGCCAGTGTCTGTCTTCCATCCCTTTGTCACGACCGCTCGTTGCCCAGTCGTCGAACTCCTCGCGTACGCTCATAACGGGGCGATGGGTGACGCAGGAATAAACGCGTTCGCATGACGATCCGGGACGCTGTGGCGTCGCTCGCGCTCGCGGTCGGCAGCCGGATGCAACGAGCCCTTGCGAGCCGTTCTCACTGCTATGGGAACCATCGACAGATACTTTAGGCTGGCCTAAATTATAGCAAGTGAAGGGTCGTCGGTGATCGAACTCCGTGGGCATCTGGAGTTCGCGATCCTCGGTGAGCCACACTGTCCCACCCCCTCGCCAGTTTTGGACCCTTCCTCCGGTTTCCGGAGTCCAGTTTCGTCGCATGATATATCCGCACGCTTAAGGGAGTGCCGAAAGTTGTTCATGCCAATATGGACTATAGCCTCGAGATAGACGGGACACCGGAGACGGTACCGGGCGGAACCGGCATCCTCCTCTTGCATCCAAGCACCGGCGAAACCGATCGTATCGATACCGACTTCCTCAAAGCCGACACCGACCACTTCCTCGTCGTTTCGACGCGAACCACTGCCCGCGAAGTCAAACAGAAACTCGAGTACTACGACGTCGAGGAGGAGTGTGCCGAAATCCTCGATACGCTGAGCATCGAGCGTGGCTACTCCCGACGCTCGTCCGATACCGTCCACTACGTCGCCGCCCCGGACGACATCGACGGCATCGTCGCTCAGATCGACGCCTTCCTCGACAACCACGAGGGCAAAGTCCGCATCAGCTTCGATTCCGTCACCGAACTCGCCTACTACGCCGGCGACGAACGGGCCGTCGAGGCCGTCGAGCGGATCCTCGCACTGCTCGAAGACCACGACGCAGTCGGCCTCTTTCATCTCTCAGAGGAGCCACACGACGATGCGCTCGTCGACGAGTTCCGCGGGCTGTTCGACGGTGTAATCGACTTAGACGAAGACGGGAGCATCGACGCCGAGTTCTAACCGCCAGTACAGTTACTCGTCCGCGAGCGAGTCAAACGTCTTCTCGGCCCACCGGATCGCATACGCCGAGCCGTGATCCCGGTAGGCCTCCGTATCGAGCGCAGCGAACGGCGCGGGCAGTTCGATCGCGTGTTTGATCGCCGCACACGCCAGTTCGGTCGCGTCCGCGAAATCGGTCTCGCCGCGAGCGACCGCCCGTGGCAGTCCCGCAACTCGGTCCTCGAGTCGCGTCCCCGCATCCTGCCAGGCGTCAGCGAGGGCTGGGTGGTCGTCGTGCCAGTTCGCGAAAACGTCCCGTGTCTGGAGGCCGACCCAGCCGTCGTACAGCGCGGCGGCGACCTGATAGGTGCTGTTCGGGTCAAGCGGCACTGCTCGGTCCAGTTCTCGGTACGAGTCCTCGAAGAAGCCGATGAAGTGTTCGGGCACCTCGAGTCCGAGCTGGACGAACGCCTCGGCGAGCAAAAAGTCGACGAACGATTCGGGCGAGCCCTCGACTCTGGGTTTGACCAACACGACCGGCGGCTCCGTCTGACGGGTCCAGGCGACGCTGCCGTCGCCCGGCATTCCGACTGTGAAATCCGAACTCGCATAACGCGCGAGCAGCGTCGGTGCGTCTTCGGGCAGCCAGGCGGCCGGATAGCTGGCCGGCTCGAGGCCGTCAACGAGGAGCCCAAGATCCTCAGCGAGCGCTGGCGGAAGGGTTTCGAAGTCGCGCTCGCAGTCGAGAACTCGAACGCCCGGTGCGTGAGCGTCGCGGACCGACGCGAGCCGATCCGGGAGCGCACGAGTCTCGAACATCAGGCGAACGCCGTCTGGAAAACGAGCAGGATCGACAGCAGTGCCGATACGGCGACCGTGGAAAGAACAACCTTGGTTGCAGTGCTCATATGTGCCGTCTCGTATCGCCATTGCTTAAATCCATCTGTCTCCGGCTGCCGTCTCGACCGGGCTCGTCCCCGTGTGCCGGTCGAATTACCACGACTCGAGCAGTCACGTCACGCCGTATCCGTCGGTCTGGGACCATTATTTCATGTGGAGTCCAATCCCCCCTCTGAAGAGGGTTCTTCGGGTGATATTCTCGGTATTGCAGTAGAACCGTCCCGGTGGTCCGATCGATTCTCGAGGACGGTCGGGACGAATCAGCTCCGCGAGCGTCGAACGAGGAGGAACGCGATCGAGGTGTACGAACGCGGTCGGACGGGATCGAGCATGATACTGTCAGACAGAAGTCAGTGAGAAGTCGCTCGCGAAAACCGGCCGTCTCCGGCGGTGACGGCCGAGTCTGAGCGAGCAATCTTCAAATAGTTCTGTCCGAGAGTACGAGAACTGATACGGACTCCTGTCAGTCAGTGCCGGTGCAATCGCAACCCGCACTGCGGGCCCACCGGGACATCGGGACAGCAGACCATATGACACCGACAGTCGACAGTTGTCCCGAACGCCGGTGTCAATACCTGCGTCGGTCACTCATCGTCGGCACCGTCGCGCCAGGAATCAGGGACATCGATAACGTATCGGCCGTCCTCTTGAAGTGAGATGATGTACTCCTCGCGGTTGTAGAGTTCCATCAAATTGAGTTCGTACTGGCCCGGCCGGACGATCTTGATGCTCTCGAACTGTTCGTTGAGTTCTTCCCGGAGGTCTTCGATCGAGGGGCGGTCCCCGCTCGGTTCGCTGACGACGCGACCGTGTTCTGGCGGTCGATCGTCTCCGGCTGGCGGGGCATCGGACAGATCGCCAGTGTCGGGGCTCCGTTGGGTTTCCGAGACAGCGGCCCCATCACGAGCGGGCAGATCATCTGCCGGAACGACTTCGCTACGGGCGTCGGCCTGTGCCGAATTCTCGTCGTCCGCAAGCGTCGTGGTCGGTCCGACAGAGCGCTGACGTGAGCGCTCTCTGTTATCGTCATCGGGTTCGTCGATCGTCTCGGTCACTGGACCGGCTCGATCCTCCGGCCGCCGTGCCGTCTCGGGCCACTCGGCAAACTCCTCGCCGGTCGCGTCGTCGGCCTCGGTGGCGGCCTCACCGCTCGAGGGCCACGACCGCTCCGACTCTCCAGCCGCACTCGAGTCGTCGGGGATGGACTGTACAGCAGGGTCGGCGGATGATCGATCCCGTCCGTCGGCTGGATCGTCGCCGGTGATCCAATCGCGGACGGTCTCCGTGGCACGCCTCGTGACGCTGCCCGAGTCAGCCGATCCTGCGTCAGCCACTCCCGCGTCATCAGCCCCGTCGGACGAGTCAGCTGCGGCCGCAGTTTTAGGTGCGAACTGAAACTTGTTCCCGCCACAGTCGGGACAACCCGAGAGCATTTCCTTGGACCCGTCAGCGAACGTTCGGCCGCAGTTCGTACACTGATGAGGCATTAGTTACGGGATACGAGCGCGCTGATGAGCGTTTCGTCCTTGTGGAGCGTCTCGATCTGGTTGGCCGGTCCGATCACGGTGAGTTTCGTCTCCACCTTGTCGTTACCCATAATGCGACCGAGTAGCGACGAGTCGCGGGCCTCGGACTTGGGATAGGTCTCGATCTCGATCCCGTTGAATTCGTCGGGGCTGATTTCAGCCATCGTCACCTCGATGAGCCGACTCTCCTCATCCGGCGTCAGCCCTTCCTCTAAGATGACGATGTTGCCGTCGTGGACGCCGTCTAAGATCATCCTGATCTTCTCCATCGTGGCCATCCCGTCCATGCGCTCGCCGCTTATCAGGTCGATCTGTACGCCGTCGGACGGCTCCGAATCATCTGCGTTGGTTGCCTTCGGCATTGTTTCTCACCCGAAGTACTCCGCGATTTTGTCGTACACTTCGTCCATATTGTCGCCTTCTTTCGCAGAGAGCGGCACAGTCGTGTGCTGCGGGAAGGCGTCCTCGATTCGCTTGACGCTCGAGTCCTCGAGATCGATCTTGTTCGCGAAGATGAGAACCGGGAGATCACGTGATTCGATAATGCCGATCAACATCGTGTTGACCTGCGTGATCGGGTCTTCGGCGCTATCTAACACGTAGATAACGCCGTCGACGTCTTCGCGCAACCAGTGCATCGCCTCGGCGACGCCTTCGGTCGCTTCACGGGAGCGGCGAATCGCATCCTCTTCGTCGAGTTCGTCGGTGAACTCTTCGTAGTCGACCTTGGTCGTCACACCAGGTGTATCGACGATGTCGATGGTCACCTTCTTGCCATTGCGTTCGATTTCGACGTTTTCTTTCCGGCGTGCGCGACGCGTCTCGTGGGGGATGTGACTCTCCGCACCGATGGCATCACCCGTCCAGTCGCGTGCGATACGGTTTGCGAGCGTGGTCTTGCCGGCGTTCGGCGGACCGTAGATACCGATTCGTTTGGGTTCCTGTTCCGAAAACAGGAGATCCGTCACCCGAGAGATACTATCTTTGAGTTCTGTGAACAGTCCCATCTGTTGGGCCCTCCAGCACCGCGGGGTGCATCTGCGCGTACTACTAAGCGAACTCACTTAAGCCTACGTCAGACATGTTGACACTCCGGACAGAAAGAGTGTCAGAGATTAGAATGATACCGTCAGACGCGCCGGGGGAGCTCTGCGATGTCACTTCTGTACATACTACTCTGAACACTCTCGGCTCGTTGATAGCTAGTATGAATGGATCACTTCCCTATGAGATAGATTGCGAATATATCCCGAGTTCTCGAGCGTTTCTTCCCCATGTAATTTAATGGCATGGGAAGATATTGGCAGATAATATTTTGAGTATCAGGATTGGAGAGACGCTGGTGGAGTAGGAGCCCCCCACCCCTTCGTTTCAACTGGAGAACGACGAGCCCGTGGGGTCGATGAGTGACCGGAAAGGGGCGGTTCCCCTTCTTTTCCACTCGAGACGGGTTCTACTGCCCGAAACTGGGCAAATTGATGCGGCAGACCCAGTCTAGTAACAAATTCAGATAGTTACTAGGATTACTAGTCCAAAGGAAGTTATCTAATAGAGTCTAGTAATGAAGATCGATTCTCTAGTACTATTTGCTGTTTTGCTAGTTCTACGGTTACTGTTTCTGGTCGACCATTGTAAAACCTCGCTTTCTAGAAGCCCTCTCTTCCCCCCACCCCCTTGTTGGTAGCGTTCCACCTGAAACGAAGGGGTGGGGGGGATGGATATGGTGAATGCTATCAATCATCTGTGGTGGGAACTATCAATCACCACCACCTTCGCAGAGTCCTCTCGAGTCACAACACCTTCTGGAAACTCCCACATGGAACAGTGACCGCCGATGAAGATCGAGCTCGCTCGCCGTGTGTTCTTCTCGTGTCATCGCTATCCGAACACACCAACTGCGTCATAGTCGTCAATCTCCTCTCAAATTGCCCACTCCTCGATGTCCACCCATCGAATCTCAACACGCTCGCTCGCGCGTAACAATAATATAAAGTTACATTCATTTTCCAGGCCGACACAGCTGCATTTCGGTCGCTGTTCAGCCGTTCCGACTCTCAGTCAACTCGAGCGTTACTGATCGTCGCTCCGGCACGAGATGAAGGGAAAGGAAGAATTTATTACCGTGGTTTTCCTCTGTTTCGTTTGCATCAACTGGACCCGGGTCGGATATCTCGAACCGTGGATTCCCTTATGGACCCCATCAGACCATGAGATTCCTGGTTCCCGGCTCGTCACTCCACACGAAACAAGGGGGCCTGTGTACGACGGATGTCAGACGACTCAGAGACCGCAGATTCAAACGAGGTTGAAATCGACGGAACAAGGGGGTTCTCGACGAACTTCGAGAACACGGACCTTGGAGACGAGGAGTCGAATCAGGGGCTGTTCGACGATCTCCTCAGTGGTGAACCCATCTTCGAGAACAAAGAAGTGCTCCGTCCATCTTACACGCCACACGAACTTCCCCATCGAAGCGACCAGATCAACAAGATGGCGACCATTCTGGTGGCTGCCCTTCGCGGCGAGACGCCGTCGAATATCCTCATCTACGGGAAAACCGGAACCGGCAAGACTGCGAGCGCAAAGTTCGTCAGCAAGGAACTCGAGAGCACGTCCCAAAAGTACAGCGTCCCGTGTGACGTCGAGTACATCAACTGCGAAGTTACTGATACCCAGTATCGCGTGCTCGCACAGCTGGCGAACAAGTTCATCGAAAAGAACGAAGAACGAATCGATGAGCAACTCGCGGCCCTCGAGTCGCTGTTAGACGCCCTCGACGAGTACGATGCGACCGTCGACGCTCGCGACCCCCACGGGGCAAACACGGCCGATCGGTCCGACGACCAAACGGCGTCGGATCCGTTCGAGTTCGCACTCGAGGACACAACGGAGCCCGGGACCAACGCTTCGTCTGGAGATAAAACCGACGCTGAGTCGGATGGTTTTCCACCTGAAGCAGAGGGGTATTCGGACCCGTCTAAATCGAACTCACCCTCTCCTTCCACCGAAGCCGATTCAACGCCTGTCAATGACACCGAGGGTTCGGCGGCTGCCGATTCGACCCCGCTTTCGCCGGACCATCCGCTCGAGTCGACGCCGTTCGAGAGTCGCGAGGCGGTCGAAGCCCGAATCGAGGAGCTCGAGGCCGACAGGGAATCGTTCGAGGAGGTCCCGATGACCGGCTGGCCGACCGACCGCGTCTACAGCGTCTTCTTCGATGCCGTCGACTACGACGAGCGGGTCGTCGTCATCATGTTAGACGAGATCGACAAACTCGTCGAGAAAAGCGGCGACGATACGCTCTATAACCTCTCGCGGATGAACTCCGAACTCGAGAACTCGCGGGTCTCGATTATCGGCATTTCGAACGACTTGAAGTTCACCGACTTCCTCGATCCCCGCGTCAAGTCTTCGCTGGGCGAAGAGGAGATCGTCTTTCCGCCCTACGACGCGAATCAGTTACGCGACATCCTCGAACACCGCTCGAACGTCGCGTTCAAGGAGAGTGCGCTCTCTGAGGACGTGATCCCGCTGTGTGCAGCGTTTGCCGCACAGGAACACGGCGATGCACGTCGTGCGCTGGATTTGCTTCGCACCGCCGGCGAACTGGCCGAGCGGTCTCAGGCCGAGACGATCGTCGAAGAACACGTCCGACAGGCCCAAGACAAGATCGAACTCGACCGCGTCGTCGAGGTCGTCCGGACGCTACCGACCCAGAGCAAACTCGTGCTCTTTGCGATCATCCTGCTCGAGAAAAACGGCGTCCACAGCATCAACACGGGCGAGGTGTTCAACATCTACAAGCGTCTCTGTGAGGAGATCGACGCCGATGTCCTGACCCAGCGTCGAGTGACGGATCTCATCAGCGAACTTGACATGCTCGGCATCGTCAACGCCGTCGTCGTCTCGAAAGGCCGGTACGGTCGGACCAAAGAGATCAGTCTCTCCGTTCCACTCGAAGAGACGGAGGCCGTACTACTGAGCGACTCCCGGCTGAGCGATATCGACGACGTCCAGCCGTTCATTCAGGCTCGGTTCGAGAACTGACGAGTAGCGTGTCCCCGACACTGCGGTCGTGGTCGTGGTCGTGTTTGGTGTCGGCCGCTCAGTCGCTTTGGTCTCGAAGAACTCTTTCCGCCTCGCTTGTGATCGCACCGTTCACTGTCGCCGTCTATACCCCTCTGTTTCCACTCGAGAACTCGGAAGACGACGGATAACGCGGCTGACGGCGTGAAGTTGGGTCAGCGTTGCAACTCAGGACCGATACCGACCTGCGGCCAGTGTGATACTGCCGCCAGCAGCGCCAGCGATACCGGCGAGTTCGCCGTTCGACTCGAAACCGGACGCGGGACCGGCGGGTGTCATCGGTGCCGGCTTCGGCTGTGTGTCTGCCAGCTGGCTCGAGGGTGCCGGCGGCACGAGCATGCCCCCAAAGAGTCTGTCGACGGTCAGTCGGATGTGACCGAGCCACGGGATCCGGTACTGTGCTTTGCCGGTGATCCACTCGGGTTTGACGACGGTGGTATCGGCACCACCACCCGTTTGATCGTAGCCGGGATTGTTGTCTCCTTTCGTGACGAAGCCGGCGTGTGGTGCGGGACAGTTCGGGACTTCTCGACAGGTCGCGTCGCCGACGACCGCCTCGCTGGCTTTCGTCTCGACCCAGCGTTCGCCGTCGTCGACCCAGAAGTGGGCGCGATGGATCACCGGTGTCTTCGCCGGGTTGCCGTTCGGTCTGAAGACGATGACGTCGCCGGGATTGCCGAACTTGGTGTAGTCGTTCGCCTGGCCGCGCTCGAGGGTGACGACGCCGGTGTCCGCGATTGCATTATCGCCGGCGAACCGTTCTTCCTCGACGACGAAGATGAGATCTCCCCTGTGCATGTTGGGTTCCATACTGCCGCTTTCGACGGCGACGAGTGGCGGCCAGATCCCACTGAGGCCGAACAGGAGGAGCGCAACGGCAGCGACGATCGCGACGCTACTCAAGATATCTCGCGTCACCATGACGGTCTCGTCGTTCGTCTTGAGGAACCAGCGAACGACTCCGTCGTCTTCGATCGTAACGTCGTCGGAATCAGACGCGGTCGGTGAGGGTTCCGGTGACGGCGTCTGGGGACTGCCGGCGCGTTCATCCGACCGGTCGCGGTCGTCATCGCCGGAATCGCCAGGAGAAGTCCCGGAGCTAGAGCCGCTCATCGTCACCTGCTTCACCGGGCGCGAAAATCAACCTTCTGTTCGAACAGGCTACGGGTCGCGCGTCTCGGCGGTCGTGCCGTACCAGATGAGCGCGAGCACGCTGCCAACGGTGGCGGCGATGGCCGGGCCGGTGCCGACGACCGAACGGATCGAGTCGACCGCCAGTCGAATCTCCCCGATCCACGGAACCCGAACCATCGCTTTGCCGGTGACCCACCCGGCGCTGACGACGGTCGTATCCGCACCCGACCGCGGTATCTGATCGTAGGCCGGATTGGCGTCGCCTTTCGTGATAAACCCGTCGTGAGGTGCCGGACACGACGAGAGATCGGCACAGGTCGCACCGTTTAGATGCGCAGGATCGGCCTTCGTTTCGACCCATCGTTCACCCTCGTCGACTCGGAACTGGGCGCGATGGATCGTCGGCGTCTTCGTCGGATCGCCGTTCGGCAGGAAGATGATGACGTCACCCGCCTCTCCGAACCGCTCGTATCCGCTCTCGTGGCCATGCTGGGCAGTGACGATGTCGGTTCCTGCGACGGCGCCATCACCGGCGAACCGCCCCTCGTCGACGATGAAAACGAGATCCCCTTGCTCGATGTTGGGTTCCATACTGCCGCTCTCGACGGCGACGAGCGGCGGCCAGGTACCGCTGATTCCGACCAGCAGACTGCCACTGATCACGATGATCGCAACGATCGTCGCGATGTCTCGAATCGCGGTGCCCGCTCGACTGTCACTCTCGAGAAGCCACCGGGCGAGTCCGTCATCATCGATTGTCACCACGTCGTCGCGTCTCACTCTCGCTCGCGAAGTGGTCGGCTCTCCGTGTGGACCGTGATCCGACGCGGAGTCCGGCTCCGATCTCGAGGTGGCGTCTCGAGGAGCGGATCGATTGCGGGTCCGCTTGTCGGTCTCGGGACCGTCCATTGGCGTTCGATTTCGCCGAACTCGGTATCAACCTTCCGGCACTCGTGCCGTGACTTCCGGGTGTTGGGACTCGCTCACGCAGAGCGATGTGATCGCTGATCCGCTAGCCTTTTTGCGCCCCTCGAGAATGCGAAGTATGTGCCACTCGAGGCCGCCGCCCGACTCGTGAGCGAACTCACGAGCCGGGGCTACAACGCCGAGCGCGAGGCGATAACGCGACTTACGGCGGCTGACGATCCACGTGCGGCCCTCGAGCGCGTTCTCGAGGACGTTCCGGACGACGCACTTGTCGTTCGGGCCGATCACGTGGAGTCGGCCCTTGCGACGGCCGATGCCGGCGGCACGACTCGCTCTGACGGTCCTGTCGGCGAGCCGGCCGACTCGACCCCCTCTGTTTCGACTGGAACCCACTCGACGCGGGACCGCGATTTCTCCGACCGATCTCCAGTTGAAACGGAGGGGTCTGATTCCGCGCGTCGTGAAACTGATCCCACGATACGCTCGCTCGAGATCACCGGTGATATGACCGGCGAGAGCACCGGGACTGGCGAGTACAGCGACTTCGTTTCCGTCTTTCGGGATCGCCTCGACCGACTCGGCGCGAAACTCCGGGGACGGGTCAATCACCGCCCGGCGACGGCCATTCAGGCGATGCCCGGCGGCAGCGAGGCCGCGATGGTCGGGCTGGTCAACGACATCCGGTCGACTGCCAGTGGCCACTGGCTGATCGAACTCGAGGACGCGACCGGGACCTTTCCGTGGCTCGTGATGAAAGACCGCGAGTACGTCGACCTCGTCGACGAGTTACTCTATGATGAGGTGCTGGCGATGGAGGGAACGCTGGCGGACGATTCGGGAATCGCGTTCGTCGACTCGATGTACTTCCCCGACGTGCCCCGAACCTACGAGCCCTCGACGGCCGATCGACACGTCCAGGCGGCGCTGATTAGCGACGTCCACGTCGGCAGCCAGGAGTTCATGGAAGACGCCTGGAACGCGTTTGCCGACTGGCTGCACACCGACCAGGCCCAGCACGTCGAGTACATGCTACTGGCCGGCGACATGGTCGAAGGCGTCGGCGTCTACCCCGATCAGGACGAGGAACTCGACATCGTCGACATCTACGAGCAGTACGAGGCGTTCAGCGAACACCTGAAGAACGTGCCCGGCGACATCGAGATCGTCATGATCCCCGGCAATCACGACGCAGTCCGACTCGCAGAACCACAGCCGGGATTCGACGAAGAACTTCGGGAGATCATGTCCGCCCATGACCCACAGATCGTGAGTAATCCATCGACGGTCACCCTCGAGGGCGTCTCCGTGTTGATGTACCACGGCGTCTCGCTGGACGAAGTCATCGCAGAACTCCCCGAGGAGAAGGCCAGCTACGACGATCCCCACAAGGCGATGTACCACCTCCTCAAGAAGCGCCACGTCGCGCCCCAGTTCGGCGGTCACACGCGGCTAGCTCCCGAAGAGAAAGACTACCTCGTGATGGAGGAGGTCCCCGACATCTTCCACACCGGTCACGTCCACAAACTCGGCTTCGGGAAGTATCACAACGTCCTCGCGATCAACTCCGGCTGCTGGCAGGCCCAGACGGACTTCCAGAAGAGCGTCAACATTGATCCCGACGCCGGCTTCGCACCGATCGTCGATCTCGACACGTTAGACGTGACCGTCCAGAAGTTCAGCTAGGCGCGATACGAAATCACCGCCAGCGGTACACCTATTCATCACGACCGCGTTAGCGACTCCCACCCGACTGATATGTCTCCGTCCGATCACCGAGTCGCTGCCGAGGCACACGAGACGGCCTTTCGGCCCGCGATCGACGCGCATACGCATCTCTTTCCCGAACGACTTACCGCCGCGATTCGACGCTCGCTCAGCGACGAGACCGACTGGGAGTTTTCACACCCCGTGACCCGGTCGTCGATCGAAGCCGTCCTTCGCTCCGCGGGCGTCGCTGCCTACGTCGCCCTTCCCTACGCCCACAAAGCAGGGCTCGCACGGGAGCTCAATGGCTGGCTCTGTGACCAGGCCGACTCGTCGGACCTGCTGATTCCGTTTGCGACGGTCCATCCCGACGACAAAGACGTCGCTGCCATCGTCCGTGACGCGTTCGAGGCAGGCGCTCGCGGCCTGAAGATTCACTGTCCAGTCCAGGAGTGTCGACCCGCTGATTCGCGACTCGAGCCCGCCCTCGAGGTCGTCGCGGAGTACGATCGTCCGATCACCTACCACGGGGGCACCGCACCGATGTTCGAGGACAACCCCTACGTCGGCTTCGACGCCTTCGCCGAGCTGGTTCGTTCGTATCCGGAGCTTCGCGTCTGCTGTGCACACATGGGGACCTACGAGGTCGAGGCGTTTCTCGAGCTCGCACGCGACCATGCGTCCGTCTATCTCGATACGACGTTTGCGATGTCGACTGCGGCCGAGGAGACGATGGGGTTCGATCCGTCCTCGATCCCTGACGAGACGTTCGTCGAGCTTTCCGAGTCGATCATGTATGGGTCGGACTTTCCGAACATTCCATACCCCTATCGCAACGAGCGGGCTGGCCTCCTCGCTCGCGATCTGCCACAGGAGACGATGCGGGATCTCTTCTATCGGACGGCGATCGACTATCTCGGACTCGAGTCCGAGTCAGGCGTCGGGGACGCGACGGAGACTGCAGGCAGTGTCTGAATCGGTTCAGTTGTTACTATAGCTCGAGGGCTCGAGCCGAAACCGCACCGTCGGCGAACCGTTGAATCGCGGGCCGCGACCGCGTCGTTCGAAGCCGAGTTCGTCGGCGGCGCGCTCGATCGCGGTGGCGTCCTGTGCTGCGAGTACTTCGACGGCCATCGACTCGCGCTCGGCAAAGCGCACTGGCTCGGCTAGCAGCCGCTTGCAGGCGTCGTTCGTTCCGTCGAGTTGGGTGACGTGAACGGTGTCTTCGCGCGCGTCGAAGCTAATAAATCCGAGCAGGTCATCCGGATCCGAGCCGTCGTACTGTGCGTTCGAGATATCAGCGTTCGGATCGTGACTGCCGTCCTCTGCGACGCGCACCGTGCGGTCGTGGACGAGATTTCGCATCACGTCCGTCGGTGAGTCGGCAATCGACGCGAGCGCGTCGGCATCGGCCTCGAGTGCGTCACGTACGTTCATCGGCGTATGGTAATGCTGCGCACAACAGTGAATGTTACCCCGCCTTACTGACTGCGCGCTGTGAGCTCGTCGTGCAACCGCCGATAGCCGTGGGTCGTGATCGAGTTGGCAACCGTTGGTTTCGAGACCTGCTCGTCCATAATTGGACGGATGATAAAAACGGAGACGATGGGACACAGTTATCTGCCCGCTCTGGTAACGACTCGAGTATGAGTCACAGCATCGCAATGCGAGCCGTCTGTGAGGTGTCAGCATGCGCGTCGTAGCCAAGTTCGGCGGAACGAGCCTCGGCAGCGGGGATCGGATCAACCGCGCCGCGGACTCGGTCGCTGCCGCCGTCGAGGACGGTCACGAGATCGCCGTCGTCGCCAGCGCGATGGGGTCGACCACCGACGACCTGCTCGACGAGATCACCTTCGAGACCGACGAAGCCGACCGCGCCCAGATCGTCAGTATGGGCGAGCGGACGTCGGTACGGATGCTCAAGGCCGCGCTATCGGCCCGGGGGATCGATGCGACCTTCCTCGAGCCCGGAAGTGACGAGTGGCCTATCGTCACCGACGAGTACGGCGAGGTCGACGTCGAGGAGACCCAACGGCGTGCCAAAGAGGTCGCGGCGGAGATGGACGGGACCGTGCCGGTCATCACTGGCTTCCTCGCAGAGGGGCCGGACGGCTCGATCACGACGCTGGGCCGCGGTGGCTCCGACACCACGGCGGTCATGATGGGCAAGTACATGGACGCCGACGAGGTCGTCATCGTCACTGACGTCGAAGGCGTCATGACCGGCGACCCGAACGTCGTCGAAGGAGCCCGCAACGTCGGCGAGATCTCCGTCGACGAGCTTCGGAACCTCTCGTTTCGTGGGGCCGAAGTCGTCGCACCCTCCGCGCTGTCGTACAAGGACGGCGGCCTCGACGTCCGCGTCGTCCACTACCAGCACGGTGACTTGCTGTCGGGCGGCACCAGCATCGAAGGCGAGTTCAAGAACCTCGTCGACCTGCGCGAGCGACCGCTGGCCTGCCTGACCGTCGCCGGCCGCGCGATCCGCAACCAGCCCGGGATCTTCAACCACCTCTCGGAGTCACTCGCCGAGAGCGAGATCAACATCGACGCCGTCGCCAGCGGGATGGACACCGTCACGTTCTACATCGACGAAGAGGAGGCCGAACGCGCCGAGAACATCCTCCACCGTGAGGTCATCGCGCGTGACGAACTCTCGAGTGTCACCGTCGACTCGCCGGTCGCCGTCGTCCGCGTCACCGGCGGCGAACTCCCCAACCAGCCGGGGATCATCAGCGAGATCGTCAACCCCCTCGCCGAGGCCCGGATCCAGCTCAACGACATCATCACCAGCGCGACCAGCGTCGCGCTCTTTGTCGACTGGGACGACCGCGAGGAGACTCTCGAGCTCACCCAGGACCTGTTCTAACCGGGCCGTTCGGCCCGCAGTTCCATCGATTACAGACTGATTTCTCGATGTGACAGTCATAGAGACGAACGTATTCACCCCGTAATCCAGCGGTAGCGCGTTCGTAACGAAGGGTGGGCGTGGTGACACTGCAGCCATGAGTACCGAACCGACAGTGACGGAGGTCTTCGCGGAGATCGACCCCGATCCGGACGCGATCCTCGCAGCCCACGACGCGGACGATCCCGATGCGCTTCTCGCGAGCGGTGGCGAGCACGATCCGAGCACTGACGAGGCGATCGACGCCGACGACGTGACGGCGGCGGATGTCTTTGCCGACCTCCAGATGGCCGCACGCGAGGTGACGGGAGACGCGACCGACGGGTGTGACGACCGCGCTCGCGACGACGGACCCGACGCCGGGTCCGACCTCGAACTCGTCGGCCCGGGCCCGACCGAGACGAGAATCCCGTCCGACGCGTTTGGGGTCGAATCCGACATCGGCGACGCGACGTCCGACTTCTGCTGGATCGGGGTCGAGACCGCCGACAGGCGACGCTGACCCGGTCGGCTCGCTTCCTCGAGCCGTACCACTGCCAAACCCGTCTACTAGCGGACGGAGTTGCACCTCAGTCGTCGAGTCGGTCCGACGGCACCCGGTTTTTCTCACTCGATTTGAACTGGTCGGCCGTCGAGGGGATCGCTATGGTCGCGTACAAATCGAAGATGGTCGAGCGGATTACCCTCCCCTCGCAAGACCAGCGAGAACAAGCCCTCGAGGCGGCCGGCTACAACGTCTTCAATCTCGACGCCGAGTCGGTGTTCATCGATCTGCTCACCGACAGCGGCACGGGCGCGATGAGCGACGCCCAGTGGGCCGCGCTGGTCAGGGGCGACGAGGCCTACGCGGGGTCGCGCAGCTTCGACCGGCTCGAGTCGGCCGTCGCGGACGTGATGGGATTCGACTCCGTCGTGCCAGCCCATCAGGGCCGCGGCGCCGAGAACGTCCTCTACGGCACCGTGCTCTCGGCGGGTGACGTCGCACTCAACAACACGCACTTCGATACGACCCGCGCTCACGTCGCAAACCAGGACGCCGATCCAGTCGATTGTCCGGTCCCGGACGCACACGACCCCGACGCGGACGCGCCGTTCAAGGGGGACTTCTCGCTCGAGCGAGCTCGGTCGGTCGTCGACGAGGTCGGCGCCGAGCGGGTGCCGCTCGTGATCCAGACGATCACGAACAACTCCGCGGCGGGCCAGCCGGTCAGCGTCGCGAACACCCGTCGCGTCCGCGAGTTCGCCGACGAAATCGACGCGACGTTCGTGATCGACGCCTGTCGGTTCGCGGAGAACGCCTACTTCGTCACACAACGCGAAGCCGAGTTCGCGTCGGCGACGGTCGCCGAGGTGGCTCGCGAGCAACTCGGCTACGCCGACGCGGTCGTCATGAGCGGCAAGAAAGACGGGCTGGCGAACGTCGGTGGCTTCGTCGCGACCGACGACGAGTCGCTGTTCGAGCAGTGCAAACAGCGCGCGATCCTCTACGAGGGGTTCCCGACCTACGGTGGGATGGCCGGCCGCGACGTCGCTGCGCTGGCCGTCGGCCTGCGCGAGGTCGTCGAGGAGTCGTATCTCGAGGACCGGATCACAAGTGTCCGCGACCTCGGCTCGCGGCTCGCCGAGGTCGGCATCCCGGTCTACACGCCGACGAGCGGCCACGCGGTCTATCTCGACGCCGGGGCCGCGTTCCCGCACATACCCGACGACGAGTTTCCTGGGCAGGCGCTGGTCTGTGAACTCTACCGCGAAGGCGGGGTCCGGGGGGTCGAACTCGGGAGCTTCGCCTTCCCAGAGACCGACCGGCCCGAACTCGTCAGGCTCGCTGTGCCGCGTCGCACCTACCACCGCGAGCACTTCGATCACGTCGTCGAGACGGCCATAGCCGTCCTCGAGGATCGCCGTAATGTCTCCGGATTCAAAATCGTCTCCAATCCCTCGATGCCGGAACTTCGTCACTTCACGGCGCGCCTCGAGCCGTCTCCGGCCTGAATTGAACCCGAGCGCGACCGCGATCGCGCTACAGGCTTGCGAGAACGCCGCGGGCGCGGTCTCGCAGCGTCGGTTCCGGTTCGGGTTCCGACTGGCTGAGCTGTTGCTTCGCGATCGACCGCAGCCCCGATCGTGTGGCCTCCGAGCGCATCGCGTCGGCCACCCAGTCTGGCACCTGTGACTCCAGTTGCTCTCGTTTCTGGGTTTTCATCTTGCTGAACCGGCGCAGCGCCAGGCCGGCGCCGAGAAACAGGCCGGCGTCGAGCAACTCGCGTCGGAACCGATCCCGGTCGCGGCGGACCGCGATCGCTTTCACCAGCGAGAGCGCACCGATCGCCAGATAGACCTTCGAACTCTTCGACGGATCACCGCTGAGCATCCCTTGAAGCGCCATGCGGCGATGGCTACCACGTTCTCGCTGATAAAGTTCCGCCGGCAGGTCGTCGAATCGTGCCGTGAGCCGGCCTTCGCGCTCGAGGGCCGTCTCGATCAGTGCTGAGCCGATCCCGCGCCCTCGATGGCGACGTCGGACGCCGACTGCGCCGACGTGGGCACCGGGACCACTTTCGAGTGGCTCGAGGACGACCGTCCCGAGGATTCGGTCGGTGGCGGCGCCGTCACCCGCCGATCCACCGCGTCGATCGCCGCCGACGAAGACGTCGCCGGCGTCGATTCGTCCTTCGACGTCGCCGGGTTCGAGCAACGCGGCGTCGAGAATGCGCCGAACCTCGAGGACGTCGTCGGTGGTGGCTGTGCGGACGAACATTCGTTCGGAGAGTAAGACGGCGTGGGTCAACAACGCGTCGCTTGCGGCTCGGTGTCGCAGTTCGACCACTGTCGATCTACAGAGATACAGCGAGAGTGCCTCGGGGCTTGACCCCGAGGGTGAATCGCGTAAGCTATATGACGGATACCACCGTATTGGAGGGTACAGTTGCGACATGGATTAAAGACCGTAATCCGAAGCAACTGCCGGCAGTTGCGAGGAATGCGACTCCTCTCAAAACCCGCGTCTTTGGCGTGGTGAGACGGGAGTTGTCGGGCCGT
>SDGW01000312.1_pt1 | contig 20561 bp, 23 predicted proteins | sample 2873831 | NCBI WGS metagenome assembly SDGW01 (sample SAMN08132700, study PRJNA421101) | hypersaline lake metagenome | isolation source: celular fraction 0.22 microns magnesium sulfate-rich crust from ephemeral... | place: Spain: Penahueca Lagoon, Toledo | collected 2011-07
CGCGAGGAAGGTAACCGCCTGCAGGAGGAGATCCGGGAGAAGCGCGCCGCGCTCCAGCGCGAGGTGCGGACGGAAACCGACGAATCGACCGAGGGCGAGGCTGCCGCGGTGGAGGGCGAGACGCTGTTCAAGCTCTCGGACCGCGACCTGCTGCTGTACGGCGCGCTCTCCTTCGACCCGCGGCTGGCGTCGGGCATCGTCGCGTTCGCGCCGTTCGTCGCGCCGCTGCTCGGCGACCGCGTCACCATCTCGGGGCTCGGGTTCGCCGTGCTCGCCGGGTTCGCGGTCGTCGCGTTCGTCGCGCTCTGGGCTGCCTCGGCCGCCGCGCGCATCGTCCAGTTCTACGGGTTCCGGCTGCGGCGCGTGGGCGACGACCTGCGCTACGAGCGCGGCCTGCTCTCGCGGCGCGACGGCACCATCCCGCTGTCGAAGCTCCAGACGGTCGCCGTCGAGGAGAACGTCCTGATGCGCCGGTTCGGGTTCGCGTCGCTGGCCGTCGAGACCGCGGGCTACGCGCCCGGCAGCACGCCCAGCGGCGGCTCGGAGGCTGCCATACCCATCGCGCCGCGCGAGGACGTGCTGTCGCTCGCGCGCACGCTCGAACCGTTCCACGACTTCGAGGTCGCGAAGCCGCCCGAGCGCGCCCGCAAGCGGTACGTCCGCCGGTACCTCATCGTCGGGCTCGCGGTGGTCGGCGCGGGCGCGCTCGTGAACGCGCTCCTCGTGGACATCCCGTGGTACGGCGCGGTCGTCGCGCTCCCGCTGGCGTGGCCGGCGGCGCGGCTCGCACACCGCCACCGCGGCTACGAGCTCGGTCCGGACCACGCCGTCACGCGTGCGGGGTTCTGGAACCGCAGCACGCGCATCGTGCCGTACCGCCGCGTCCAGACGGTCATCCAGCGCCAGACCGTCTTCCAGAAGCGCTGGCGCCTCTCGACGGTCATCTTCGACACCGCGGGGTCGCGCTCGATCTCCGCGGGTGACGCGTCGGCGCTCGACCGGGACGCCGAGCAGGCCGACGCCGTCGCCGCGGACGTCCAAGAGCGCGTGCTCGGCGTCGTCTACGAGGGCGAGCGCGAGCACCGAGACTGAACGGTTTTTTACCGTTCGCCCGCACACCTCCACGTAATGACCGAGTTCGACTACGACGAGCTGGGGCTCGTCGCCGGGCTGGAGATCCACCAGCAGCTGGACACGGCGACGAAGCTGTTCTGCGAGTGCCCGACGGAGCTCCGGGAGCCCGAGGCGGCCGAGCGGTCGTTCACGCGCTACCTCCACCCGACGCGCTCGGAGCTCGGGGAGATCGACGAGGCCGCCCTCGAGGAGAGCAGGGTCGAGCGCGAGTTCGAGTACCTCGCGTACGACACGACGTGTCTCGTCGAGGAGGACGACGAGCCGCCCCACCGCCTCGACGGGGAGGCGCTGGACGCGGCGCTGGAGATCACGCAGCTGCTGGACATGGAGCCGGTCGACCGCGCGCACGTGATGCGGAAGGTCGTCATCGACGGGTCGAACACGTCGGGGTTCCAGCGATCGACGCTGATCGCCCACGACGGCGAGATCGAGACCAGCGAGGGCCCCGTGGGCATCGAGGACCTGATGCTCGAGGAGGAGTCCGCCCAGCGCGTCGAGGAGCGCGAGGGCGGCGTGCAGTTCTCGCTGGACCGGCTCGGCATCCCGCTGGTGGAGATCGGGACGGACCCGGACATCTCGACGCCCGAGCAGGCCCGGGAGGCCGCCGAGCGCATCGGCATGCTACTGCGCTCGACGGGGAAAGTCAAGCGCGGGCTCGGGACGATTCGCCAGGACGTCAACGTCTCTATCGCGGACGGCGCGCGCGTGGAGATGAAGGGCGTCCAGAGCCTCGACGACATCGACGACCTCGTACGCGAGGAGGTCCGCCGGCAGGTTGAACTCGTGGACGTCGCCGAAGAACTCCGGGACAAGGACGCGGGCGTCGGCGAGACGCAGGACGTCACGGACGTCTTCGCGGACACGGACTCGGGCGTCATTCGGGGCGCACTCGACGCAGATGGCGTCGTGCACGCGGTGCCGCTGTACGGATTCGACGGGCTGGTCGGCCGCGAACTCCAGGACGACCGCCGGCTCGGCACGGAGTTCTCCGACCACGCGAAGCGCCACGGCGCGGGCGGCATCTTCCACACTGACGAGCTCCCCGCGTACGGCGTCACCGACGAGGAGGTCGACGCGCTCCGCGAGGCGGTCGGCGCGGGCGACGAGGACGCTGTCGCCATCGTCGCGGACGAGCCCGGGGTCGCCGTCGGCGCCATCGACGCGGTCGCCGAGCGCGCCCGCACCGCAATCGAGGGCGTCCCGGAAGAGACCCGCGGCGCGAACGACGACGGGACCTCGGAGTACCTGCGCCCGCTGCCGGGCGCGGCGCGGATGTACCCCGAGACGGACGTGCCGCCCGTCGACCCCGACCCCTCGGAGGTCGAGACACCCGAACTTCTGACGGAGAAGGCCGAGCGCTACCAGGACGACTACGGCCTCGACGCGGGGCTCGCCGAGCAGGTGGCGTACGGACGTCGCTGGCCGCTGTTCGAGGAGACCGTCGAGGCGGGCGTCGACGCCACGCTGGCCGCGCAGACGCTGGAGTCGACCGTTACTGAGCTGCGCCGCGACGACGTGCCCGTCGAGAATCTCGCCGACGACCACTTCCGCGGCGTGCTCGATCTGGTCGCCGAGGGCGAACTCGCGCAGGAGGGCGTCCCCGAACTGCTGGCGGCGCTCGCCGAACGGCCCGACCGCGAGGCCGGCGAACTGGCAGAAGAGCTCGGGCTCGGCTCCGCGGGCGAGGACGAGGTCCGCGAGGCGGTCGTGGAGGTCGTCGAGCGGAACAGCGAGCAGGTCAGCGAGGAGGGCATGGGCGCGTTCTCCGGCCTGATGGGCGAGTGCATGGGCGCGCTCCGCGGGAAGGCAGACGGCGACCTCGTCAGCGAGGTGCTGCGCGAGGAGATCCAGAAGCGCGCCTAACTACTCGTCGGCCAGCTCTTCGAGCAGCGTCTCCAGGTCGTAGCTCTGGAGCGGGCGGGCGGTGTCCTTCTGCCGGGCGATGACGAACGTGGAGTTCGTGCGGTCGACCTCGGGGATGGCCTCGAAGTCCGAGATGAGCCGCTCGACGTCGTCGGAGTGCGGGAGCCGCGCGAGCACCATGAAGTCCGTCTCCCCCATCGTGAAGAACGTCTGCGTGACGCCCTCGACGTCGCTGATCTTCTCGCCGACGTCCTCGTAGCTGCCCTCGTAGGACGTGAGGACTTCGAGGACGACGGTGACGCCGAGGCCGAGTTCGTCGAGGTCGAGGTCGTAGAGGTCGTTCTCGACGACGCCCTGTTCGCGGAGGTTGTTCAGCCGGTAGTGGATCGTGGAGACGGGGATGTCGGTCTCCTCGTGGAGTTCCTCCGGGCTCCCGGTGCCCAGGTCCGAGATGGCCTTCAGGAGGCGCACGTCGCGTTCGTCCATGCGTCACAGCATCGACGGTGGCGAGGATAAGCCTGTGGGAGTCGGCTACAACGTCTCCACGAGAAAATTGTCCACGAGTTCAATGAAAGAACGTTATACTGTTCTCCAATCCAGTGGCAGCAGATTCTTTGAAGAAAACTCTAATATATCCTTGGCTGTTTGTAGAAATATGAGCTACCGACGCCCCCGGTTGGGCGTTTCCCCCGCGGCTGTGATGTTCCTCGCGCTCGCCGCCATCTGGGGGACCTCGTTCCCAGCCATCGAAATCGGGCTGCACACCGTCCCAGCCCTGTCGTTCGCCGCCATCAGGTACAGCGCCGCCGGCCTCATCATCCTCGGGTACGCCGCCCACGTCACCGACCGCTGGCGGCCCCGCGGCACCGAGGAGTGGCTGGCCGTCAGCGTCGCCGGCCTCCTCGTCATCGCCGTCTACCACGGCCTCCTCTACCTCGGGGAGCTCCGCGTCTCCGGCGCCATCGCCGCCATCGTCGTCAGCCTCTCGCCCGTCCTCACCGCCGGGCTGGCGAGCGTCCTCCTCGACACCGACGTCGACCTCGTCGAGGGGCTCGGCCTGCTCGCCGGGTTCGCGGGCGTCTTCATCGTCGCCTCCCCGGGCGGCGGCGGCACCGACCTGCTCGGCGTCGCGCTCGTCTTCGGCGGCGCGGTCGCGTTCGCGCTCGGCGCCGTCCTCGCGCGCCCGCTGTCGACGGACCTCCCCGTCGAGACGATGGAAGCGTGGGCGATGCTGCTCGGCTCCGGCGTGCTCTGGATCGGCGCGGGCGCCCGCGGCGAGTCCCTCGTCGGCGTCGAGTGGACGCTCCCCGCGCTCGCCAGCCTCGCGTACCTCACACTCGTCGCGGGCTGTCTCGGCTTCCTGCTGTACTTCGAGCTGCTCGACCGCATCGGCGCCGCCGAGCTCCACCTCGTCGGCTACCTCGAGCCCGTCGTCGCCGCGCTGATGGCGTGGGCGCTGCTCGGGCAGGTCGTCGGCTCGCAGGCGCTGGCCGGCTTCGCCGCCATCTTCCTCGGGTTCGCGCTGCTCGAACGCGACGTCCTCTTCGAGGCCGCCGTCACCACCGCCGACGCCGTCCGCTCCCACTAGGCGGGACCGTCCCCTACAGTTAACGCGGTCCGTTTCGAACCCCTCGACGTGACCGTCTACTTCGAAGATCTCGACGAGGGCGACGTCCTGGAGTTCGGGACGTACGACGTCACCGAGGCCGAAATCGTGGAGTTCGCCGAGCGGTACGACCCGCAGTGGTTCCACACCCAGCCCGAGCGCGCTCGCGAGGAGTCGCACTTCGGCGACCTCGCGGCCTCCGGCTGGCACACCGCCGCGATGGCGATGCGGCTCGTCGTCGACGGCCACTACAGCGAAGCCGCCGGGCTCGGCGCGCTCGGCATCGAACGCCTGCGCTGGCCGAACCCCACGGTACCCGGCGACTCGCTGTCCGTCACCGTCGAGATCGTCGAGACCCGACGCTCCGAGAGCGACCCCAGCCGCGGGCTCGTCACCCTCGACCACGTCGTCACGAACCAGGACGGCGAAGTCAAACTGGAGATGTGTCCCACCGTGATGTACGCCTGCCGGAACGTCGAGTGAGGCCGCAGCCGGGCGAGGATAGCTACAATAGGCTGAATACCCCGCCGCCAGCGGCGCGGACGTCTCGGGGAGCCTAGCCGGGACGCGACGCCGACCCGACGTTCAAGTGAGAAGACGCGACCACTCCGTCGCGTGCTGGCAGTCGTCGGCGGGAAGGGCGGCAGCGGGAAGACCACCACCGCGCTCGGGGTTGCGGGCGCGCTCGTCGAGCGGCGGCGCCGACCGCTCGTCGTGGACTGCGACCTCGACGCGCCGAACCTCCACCTGCGCGCGGGCGTCCCGCGGGACCCGGGCGTGGACGCCGCCGAATCCGGAGCTCCCAGCCACGAGTCGCCCGTCGTGCCCGGTGCGGACGTCCTCCCCGCGGGGAGCGCGAACGGCGGCGACCTCGACCGCGCGCTCGCCTCGCTGCCCGAACATCGGCCGGTACTGCTCGACTGCCCCGCGGGCGCCAGTGAGGCCGCCGTGCGTCCGCTGCGGGCGGCCGACGCCTGCCTCGTCGTCGCGACCGACAGCCGCGAGGGCGTCGAGGACGCGGTCAAGACGACGGCGATGGCGCGCGCCGTGAACACGCCAGTGCGGGCGGTCGCCGTCTCGCAGTCGCCGAGGGTCCCCGACGGCCTCGCGGACGCGACTGTCGCGGACGTAATCCCGGTTCCAGCGGCCGATTCTCCGCTCAGTGCCGGCGAGACGACCGCTGCGTACGGCACGCTCGCCGGCTACGCAGAGCCCAATACTTAACCTCCGTCCGGCCCCAACGGTGGACGCATGCGCGAGCGGCTCTCCACGGGGGTGGACGTCCTCGACCGGGAACTCGGCGGCGGGGTTCCGGCCGGGACGGTGGTGGCCTACGAGGCCCCGCCGGCGAGTCAGGGAGAGCTGCTGCTGTACGAACTCACGCGCCCGCGGCCCACGCTGTACCTCACCACGAATCGCACCGAGCAGGCCGTCCGCGACGCGTTCGAGGCGACCGACGCCCCGACCGGCGACCCGGAAGTCGGCTACATCCCGGGCGCGGACGCCATCGAGAACGCGCGCCGCGCGTTCCGCAGCGTCCCCCCGGAATCGACCGTCATCATCGACCCCGCGGACGCTCTCGAACGAGCGGACCGCGGGCGCTACGAGAACTTCCTCAACGAGCTCGGCAACCACATGCGGAACGTCGGCGGCATCGCCGTCCTGCACTGCCTGCACACCGACGAAGACCCCGGCCTCCGCGGCACCACCGAGCACATGGCCGACGTCGTGTTCCGGCTGCGCGTCGAGGAGGACAACGACGAACTGGAGACGCGGCTGACCGTCCCGAAGTTCCGCGGCGGCGCCGCGCTCGACTCCTCGATAAAGCTGAATCTTGGCGAGCGCGTGCAGGTCGACACCAGCCGCGACATCGCGTAGAACGAGGCCGAGCGGCCGGGTCGTCGCTACGAACCGCGAGAACCGAGCTTACTCCTCGTCGAGCTCTTCGACGATCTCCTCGGCGTCGACGTCGGCGTCTTCGAGGGCGTCCTCGACGTCGCCGAGGTCCTCACCGCCCATACCGCCCATGCCGCCGCCCATCATGCCGGGCATGCCAGCGGGCTGGCCGTCGATGATTTCCTGGACGATGACGCGGTCGATCTCCAGCATGTCGATGATCTGGTTGAGGATCTGGTCCTTGCCCATCATCCACTGCTGGTTGAACTGGAGCTGCGGGGACTGCTCGATGTAGAGGGTCTCCTTCTCGACGGTCTCCGTGGTGGTCTCCGTCTCGCCGTCCTCGCCCTCCTCGGTGACTTCCTCCTCGACCTCGTCGGTCTCGAGGTGCATGTCGAGTTCCGCGTCGAAGTACATCTTCAGGAGGCCGCGGGCCTTCTCGACGGTGTCCTCGACCTCGCCGAGAATCTCGTACTCGTACTCGACGTCCTCGCCGGCGAGCGGGTGGTTGAAGTCGACGCGCGCGCGGCCGCCGATGACGGCCTCGACGTGGCCGTGCTCGCCCTCGATGTCGACGTGAGCGCCCGGATAGCGGTCGTCCTCGGGAATCTTGTTCGCGGAGATCGTGCGGACCTCCTCGTCGTCGTACTCGCCGAACGCCTGCTCGACGACGACTTCGCCGGTGTCGCCGACTTCCTTGCCAACGAGGTCGTCCTCGACGTCCTCGAAGATGTGGCCCTCACCGATGACGATGGTGCGCGGGGAGAAGTCCTGCTCGTCGGTGTCGACGCCCTCCTCCTCGGCGACCTCCTCGTCGGTCGTGTCGACGAGTTCACCGCTGTCGACCGTGTAGGCGGTGTAGGCGAGTTCGACGAAGTCGCCCTCCTGGAGTCCGCCCTGTTCTGCCTCGGATTCGTCGGCCGTCTCGGCCTCACTTTCGTCGCTCATACCAGTACGCACTCCCGTTCCACCCTTAAGAATCACGTTTCGCCGACGCGAGCGGCGGCGAGGCTGGCGCGGTCATCGATTCTCCGTTAACGACACGAGGGCGTCGTGTCCGGTGAGACGAGTCGCTTCGAAGTGGAACGCGTCCGGCCGTACTCCCATCGGAGCGCTACGCGCCCCATCGAGTGGTGGGAAGCGCGGCGTTTTTCCGGGGCGGCCGCGAGCACTCGGCCATGTACGAAGTGGAAGTGAAGGTGCCTGCGAGCCACGACGCCGTCCGCGCGGCGCTCGCAGACGCCGGCGCCGAGCCCGCGGGCACGGTCGCACAGGCGGACACGTACTTCGACGCGCCACACCGCGAGTTCGCAGAGACCGACGAGGCGCTGCGCGTGCGTCGCGTCGCGAACGCTGCCGAGTCCTTCGAGCGGGACGAGGCGGAGCCCCTCGGAGCGGCCATCGACGCGGTGCTGGACGGCGAGTACCGCGCGGACGGAGAGTCCCGAGTGACGTACAAGGGCCCGCTGCTGGAGGCCGAGTCGAAGACCCGCGAGGAGTTCGAGACGAGCGTCGCCAGCGGCGCCGAGATGCGGGACATCCTCGACCGGCTCGGATTCGCGCCCGCTGCCACGGTACGCAAACTCCGCGAGACCCACCACGTCGACGGGTTCGAGGTGCTGCTCGACGCCGTCGAGGACGTCGGCGAGTACGTCGAAGTGGAGACCGAAGTCGAGACGGACGCGGACGTCGAGGCCGCGCGCGAGGACGCGTACGCTCTCCTCCGTGAACTCGGCCTCGACCCCGCGGACCAGATTCGCACCTCCTACCTCGGGCTCAAGCTCGACGGCGCCTGACGGTATGCGCGTAGAGCATATTCTCTCTCCCCGTTCTTTTCGCAAGTTATAGAAGCGGAGGCGGGCAACACTTGCGCAATGACCGAGCGGAACATCCAAGTGCAGTCTCTCGACCGCGGCGCGGTCGAGGACGAGGAAGTCGAAATCGTCGAGCGAAAGGGGCTCGGCCACCCGGACTCTATCTGCGACGGCATCGCCGAACACGTCTGCGAGCGGCTCGCCCGCGAGTACCTCGACCGCGTCGGCGAAGTCCTCCACTTCAACACCGACGAGACCCAGCTCGTCGCCGGCACCGCCGCGCCAGCGTTCGGTGGCGGCGAAGTTGTCGACCCCATCTACATCCTCGTCGTCGGGCGCGCGACCAGCCACTACGTCGCCGACGACGGCACCGAGTACAACGTCCCCGTCGAATCCATCGCGCTCGACGCAGCCCGCGACTACCTCCGCGAGAACTTCCCGAACCTCGACCTCGAAACCGACGTCATCGTCGACGTCAAACTCGGCGAAGGCTCCGGCGACCTCCAGGAAGTGTTCGTCGAGGACGGCCCCGCCGTCCCGATGGCCAACGACACCAGCTTCGGGGTCGGCCACGCCCCCCTCACGGAGACCGAGCAGGTCGTCTACGAGACCGAACAGTCCCTCAACGGCGACTACGGCGACGCCCACCCCGCCATCGGCGAGGACGTCAAAGTCATGGGGAAACGCGAGGGCGACCACATCGACATCACCGTCGCCGCCGCGCTCGTCGACGCCTACGTCGACGATCTCGAGGACTACAAGGCCGAAGTCGCGGGCGTCCGCGAGCACGTCCACGACCTCGCCACCGACCTCACCGACCGCGACGTCACCGTCCACGTCAACACCGCCGACGACTACGACGCCGGCTCCATCTATCTCACCACCACGGGTACGAGCGCCGAACAGGGCGACGACGGCAGCGTCGGCCGCGGCAACCGCGCCAACGGCCTCATCACTCCGAACCGCTCGATGAGCATGGAAGCCACCTCCGGGAAGAACCCCGTCAACCACATCGGGAAGATCTACAACCTCGTCTCCACCGAAATCGCCGAGAGCATCGTCGACGACGTCGACGGTATCCGCGACCTCCGCGTCCGCCTGCTCTCCCAGATCGGCCGCCCCATCGACCAGCCCCACGTCGCCGACGTCCACGTCGTCACCGAAGACGGCCTCGACGTCTCGGACGTCGAAGCCGACGTCGAAGCCATCGTCGACGACGAACTCGCCGCCATCACCGACGTCACCCAGCGCGTCATCGACGGCCAACTCGATACGTTCTAGCGCGAACCTGCACTGAAAGCACTGCTCGCTCCAGCGCGCCTCCGGCGCTCGCGGAGGCTCGCCGTCGGTTCCTCGATTGCATCTGCGATTCCTGCGTAGGTTCAAGTACGAGAGCGGGACCACCCCGTCGCGTGACGTGACGACTGGCGCGGGTCCGGCCGAGGCGGGAGCGTGGCGAACCGGCCCGCGACGCGGCGCCACCTGCTCGAATCCACCCCGGTCTGCGAGTGTTCTGTCCGCCGGCAGGCGATAGGTGTTTACTGCCGGGTCGGCTTCCTCCTACCATGCTACCGCCCGGTGCGGACGCCGTCGTCGTCCGGCACGGCGACGTCGGCGTGAAGTCGAGCACGGTGCAGGCCGACATGGAGCGCCGGCTCCGCGACAACCTCGAAGCCATCCTCGACGACCGCGGGATTCCGGGCGACGTCGAACGCGAGTGGGGGCGACTGCTCGTCCGGACGCCCGAGCCCGACGCCGCCGCCGACGCCGCCGCGGACACGTTCGGCGTCGTGTCCGCGAGCCCCGCGCTCTCCGTGCCCGCCGAGATGCGGTCGATTCGCGGCGCGCTCGCGCTGACCGCCCGCGAGTGCTACGACGGCGGGGCGTACGCCGTCGACGCCCGCCGCGTCGGTGACCACGAGTTCACCAGTCACGACGTCAACCGCCTGGGCGGCGACGCGGTCTGGTACGCCGTCGAAGGCGACGTCCGCCCCGAAGTCGACCTCGACGACCCCGACGTCACGTTCTTCGTCGAGGTCCGCGACGACGAGGCGTTCGTCTTCGTGGAGAAGCGCGACGGCGCAGGCGGCCTGCCGCTGGGCAGCCAGAAGCCGCTGGTCGCGCTCGTCTCCGGCGGCATCGACTCCCCGGTCGCGGCGTGGGAGGCGATGAAGCGCGGGTCGCCGGTCGTGCCGCTGTACCTCGACCTCGGGCCGTACGGCGGCCCCGACCACCGCGCCCGCGCCGAGGAAACCGCGCGGCGGCTGTCGGCGTACGCGCCGAACTACGACCTCCGGCTGCGTGTCGCGCCCGCCGGCGACGCAGTCGCGCGCCTCGGCGAGGAAGTCGGTCGCACGCGGATGCTCTCCTACCGCCGGTTCATGTACCGGGTCGCCGAACGTCTCGCTGAACGCGTCGGCGCGGTCGGCGTCGTCACCGGCGAGTCTCTCGGCCAGAAGTCCAGCCAAACAGCGGGGAACTTCGCGGTCGTCGACCGCGTGACCGACCTTCCGATCCATCGGCCGCTGTTCGCGCTCGACAAACAGGAGATAATCGCTCGCGCCCGCGACATCGGGACGTACCGGGACTCCACGCTCGACGTCGGCTGCGACCGGCTGGCGCCGAGCCAGCCGTTGACGTCGGCGTCGATGGAGAGCGTGCTCGCCGACGAGCCCGACGCCCTCTTCGAGTGGGCGCGCGAGGCCGCCGACGCCGTCGAGGTCGCTGTGGAGGTGCCGGCGTGACCCGCGTCTGCATCGTCGGCAGCGACGGCGTCGACCTCCGCACGGACCTGTTCTCGTACGAGACCGCACGACAGGCGCTCGCGACCTACGACATCCAGTCGCCGTACGAGAACACGGTCGCCGCCGACACCGTGAGCCTCGGCGCTGCGGTGTCGCTGCTGAACGACCTGAACTGGTATCTCGTCCGGCTCGCCGAGGAGGCGTTCGTCCTCGAACCGTCCGTGGCCGACGACGAGTGGCTCTCCCGGGACCTCGCGGCGGCGGTGCGGGACGGTGGCGTGCGCGCGGCCGAGACGGACGCGCGCCTGAAAGTCTACGGCGTCGAGGACGGCGCGCTCGTCGAGCCGATGTACGTCACGCGCGTACAGGGCGAGCGCCCGGACTACGACCTCCGGGACGTCGAGGAGACGGTCGTCGTGCGCGTGACCGACGAGGAGTTCGAGGCGTAGTCAGGCGTCGAAGACGCCCGCCGAGAGGTAGCGCTCGCCGGAGTCCGGGAACACCGTGACGACCAGCGGGCAGTCGTCGTACTCCGGGGAACCGCCGTCCGCGAGTGCGTCCTCATCGAGGCCGGCATCCGCGAGGTCGGCCGCATCGAACTCCACGTCCGGGCAGTTCAGCCCGGGTTCGGCGATGCGTTCGGCGACGCGCTCGGCGGCGATGGCGGCGGCGCCGCTGGACTGCCCGACGAGGATGCCCTGCTCGCGGGCGAGCTCGCGGACGCGGGCTTCGGCGTCCTCGATAGCTACGGTCTCGACGGTGTCGACGAGGTCGCGGTCGAGGAGGCCGCTGACGAAGCCCGGCCCCATCCCCTGGAAGTCGTCGTCGCCGGATTCGCCGGTGGAGAGCACGGCGTTGTCCTCGGGTTCGATGGCGACGACCTCCATGTCCGGGTACTCCTCCTTGAGTCGGGTGGCGGTGCCCGTGATAGTACCGCCAGTACCGACGCCAGCGACGAACGCGTCGATCTCTCGGCCTTCGACCTGTTCGATGATCTCTTCGGCGGTCGTCCGGTAGTGCGCGCGCGGGTTCGCGGGGTTCTCGAACTGGGAGACGCGGAAGCCGCCGTCCTCGGCGGCGATGCGGTCGGCGCGCTCGTTGGCGGTCTCCATGCCTCCTTCGACGAGTTCGAGGTCGGCGCCGTACGCGCGCAGCAGACGGCGGCGTTCCTCGGACATCGATGCGGGCATGACGATGGTGAGGTCGTAGCCGCGCGCGGCGGCGACGACGGCGAGCCCGATGCCGGTGTTCCCGCTGGTGGCTTCCACGAGACGGTCGCCGGGCGAGACGTGCCCCTCGCGTTCGGCGGCGAGCACCATCTCGCGGGCGGGCCGGTCTTTCGCGGACCCGCCGGGGTTGAACGCCTCGAGTTTCGCCGCGATCGTCGCGCCCTCGGGAGACGGAACGCGGACGAGCGGTGACCCGATGGCCTCGAGGATGCTGTCCTTCATTGCCGTACTGTAGGAGTCCCCGCAGTAAACCAGTAACGGGACGCGACAGACGCTGCCGGGTTCTCCGCGAGGGGGGTCAGCCGGCGGCGTAGGCGGCCGCCCAGCGCGGCCCGGCGCGTTCGGCGAGCCACGCGCCGACTGCTGCGAGGGCGGCGCTCGCAGCGACGAGACTGATGGCGTGAGCGAGCGGGAGCGGGCCCGACGCCGCGGCGAACGAGACCAGCAGGACGGGAACCACGGGGACGGCGACGCCGGCCGTGAACAGCGCGAACCGTCCGGCGTCGAAGAGGAACTCGTTCGGGTCGAAGCCCGCGAGCGCGACGGTGAGCCCGAACAGGTACAGCGACAGGCCGGCGAGCAGCGCGAGGCCGGCGACGGCGTCGGCGGCCGACACGTCGTAGACCGCGAGCACGACCGCGTAGGCGGCTACCGCCGTGGGGAGGCCGGTCAGCAGGAACGCGCTGCGTTTCGCGCGGAACACGTCGGGAACAGCCACCGGCAGCAGTAGGTACTCGCCGACGCCGTCGAACTGCGTGAGCCAGTTGTACGTGGTGAACGCGCTGAGCGCGAGTATCGCGCCGAAGAAGATACCGGGACGGGGCGCGACGCCGACGATTCGCGCGGCGACGTCGACGAGGAACGCGGCGAGCGCGAGCAGGACGCCCGCGGAGACGACCGGCTTGAGGACGCCGCCGCTGGAGCGCGCGAGGTCGAGGAGGGTGCGCGCGACGAGACCGTCGTCGTCGCGCACGGCGTCGGCGAGCGGCCCGAACTGGTTCGAGCGGGTCGCGGCGGACTCGCGGTGCGTCGGGTCGTAGGCGGCGAGCGCGGCAGCGCCGACGGTGAGCGCGGCTGCGAGCACCCGGAACGCGTGCGCGGGCCCGGTCGCGACGACCGCGCTCCACGCCGCGGCGGCGTTCCCCGTGGCCCAGAGCGCGCCGAGACTGACGGCGACGGTGAGCGCGAGCGCCCACGCCGGGACGCCACGCGTGCGTGCGGCGATGGCCGCGAACGTGGCGACCATGCCGGCCGCGAACGCGACCAGCAGGGACACCCACAGCGGGAGGAGTGCCGCCGGAGCGAGCGCGCCGGTCGCGACGAGCGGCGCGAAGCCGACGCAGACGGGCAGCAGGAAGAAGCCGGCGTAGAAGCCGGCGTCCTTCACGAGGAACGCGCCGAGGAGCTGGCGCCGGGAGAGCGGGAGGTAGCCCGCCGCCGAGAGCAGGACGTCGACGTCGCCGAGCGCGCGCTCCAGCAGGTCGTCGCCGACGAGGCCCGCGGTCCCCGTGTAGAGCCCGAAGCCCAGCGCGAGCACGCGTGCGCCGTCCGCAATCGCCGCGGGAGCCGTGCCGGTGAATCGGAGCGCGGCGACCGTGGCGGCGCTCGCGACGGCGACGAAGACGGGCATCGCGCCGAAGCGCCGGCCGCCGAACAGCGCGGCGCGCAGGCGGTGCTCCTCGCGGCCCATTGCGCGCAACACCAGCCACGTGGTCGACGCCACCTCAGTCACCCCCAGCCGTGGGCGTGTCCCGCGGGTCGGCGCCGTCCACCTCGTCGAGGAACACGTCGAGCAGACCGGGGCCAGTGGTTTCGACGTCGTGTTCTTCGACGATGCGGCCGTTCGCCACGATGCCGACCCGCGAGCAGACGTCCTCGGCGACGTCGATGTTGTGCGTCGAGAGGAAGACAGCGTTGCCGTCGCGGGCGTACGACTCGACGTGGCGTTTGACCTGTTCCTGGACGATTGGGTCGAGGTTCGCGAGCGGTTCGTCGATGACGACCACGTCGGGCTCGTGGACGAACACCTGCGTCAGCATCACTTTCTGCTGCTGGCCCCGGGAGAGGTCCGCGCAGAGCGTGTCGAGTTTCGCGGCGAACCCGAGGCGCTGGCCCCACGTCTCGACGCGCTCGGCGAGCGTCTCGTCGTCGATGCCGCGGACCCGACCGACGAACTCGAAGAACTCTCTCGGGGTGAGGAAGCTCGGCGGCGACTGCTGTTCGGGGAGGATGCCGGCTCGCCGCCGCGTCTCCACGGGGTCGGTCGTCGGGTCGGTGCCGAGCACGTCGACGCTGCCGGCGTCCGGCCGGAGCTGGCCGGTGAGAATTTCGATGGTCGTGGTCTTCCCGGCGCCGTTCGGCCCGAGGAACCCGTACACCTCGCCGCGCTCGACGGTGAGACTCAGCCCGTCGACGGCCTGCACGTCCCCGTAGGCCTTCCGCAGGGAGGCGGCCTCGATGACAGTCATCGTCGGGTCTGCGCGGGGCTGCCCAATCAGTCTCCCGGTGAGTCGCCGCGAGCGCGAGCCTTTTGCCCGGGCGCGCCAACAGACGGGTATGAGCCTGAGCACGATGGAGCCGAACCCGGCGTGGGACGCCGAGTCCTACCCGGACGTAGTGGAGACGTTCTCGAACCTCGACGACGACGTTGTCGTCCGCGTCTGGGGCGCGGACTGGTGCGGTGACTGCCGCGGCCAGCTCCCGGACTTCGCGGCGGCGCTGGAGGCGGCGGGCGTCGAGAACGTCGAACAGTACCCCGTCGAACGCGAGGACGGCGAGAAGTACGGCCCGGAGGTCGAGGAGTACGACGTCGAACTCATCCCGACCATCGTCGTCGAGCGCGACGGCGAGGAGCTCGCGCGGTTCGTCGAGGAGGAGGACGTCTCTCCCGCGGTCTACCTCGCCGACCAGCTGGAGTAGTCGCGCTGCTGGTCGCTGTTCTCCCGGACAATAGGACGAGGGAAGGTTAGCCCGACTGCCGAGCAGTCTCCGTTAGGAGCTGTTCCCGTCCGTGCCGTTGCCAGCCGTCCCGTTCCCGGCGCCGGTGCTCGGTTCGAGGGCTTCGCCGGCGACGTACTCGTTGACCCGGTCGATGACTTCCGCCTCGGCGAGCGCCTCGTCGAAGGCGTTCTCGTAGGGCAGGCTGCCGGCGAGCGGGCGGACGACCGCGGCGTGGCGTCCCTCGACGCTGTGGATGCTGAGCGCCGGCAGGAGCAGCCCCTGGTTCTCGATGAACGGGGCGGCGCCGGCGTACGCACCGACGCCCGTGTCCTCCAGCTGGGCGGCGGTCTCGACGAACTCGACCGGGTCTTCGACCGCGGTCCCGAAGTCGAATTCGGGTGCCTCGACGGGAGTCCCGCCGATGTCCTCGATGAGCGACGAGAGCGCTTCGACGTGGGTCTGCTCGTGGTCCCGGATGACGCCGAGCTGCTCGTAGACCTGCGCCTGGAGCGCGTCCGGCGAATCGGCGAGCAGCGAGAGCACCTGGGAGTCCGCGCCGAAGAGGTCGTCCTGGCTGATATTGTCTAGTGCCTCCCGGTAGAAGGCGGCTTGGAGGTGTTCGAGCGTGAGCGCGTAGTTGAGAATCGCGATGTCGCTCTCGAAGTCGGCCTGCGGCGGTTCGCCCTGCGGGCCGCCGTTCCCGCCGTCGCCCTCCTGGGCGAGCACCGACCCGGAGCCGAACGCGCCGCCGAGGCTGAGCGCGCCGAGGACGCCCGCAGAGCCCGCGAGGAACTTTCGGCGGCCGTCGTCTGTCTGGGAGTTCTCCACTGGTTGCTGGTCGTCGTGAACCATACGAGACCGTACTGCCCTGCCGTGGATTGTTATTGGCCGCATCGCGGCCGTGGCCGGTTCGGAAGTACCTGTCCTACGATACGTCTCGTGGGTCGTGCTTCTGGCGGTAACGGCGACAGTACGCTCGCGCTGCGAGAAAGGACGGCGTTACTCGACGTAATGGTGCGTTGTCAGAGAGGTCCGATTGCGGGCGACGACAGTCGAGGCCACCCCTATCGGTCTTCTTGTCCTTTATACGCCTGCACCGCCAACTTCCCCGCGTTCAAATGTGTGCGTCTACGTCGCCCGGCTCGGGCGAGCCTCACGACCTCCTGCTCGACATCATCGACACGCTGGACGCTCGCGGGCTCGACCCCCGCTCGTTCCAGCTGCACGACTTCGTCGACGTCGACGCCCTGGAGCGACTGATCGCGTCTTCCGAGGACGACGTCGAGGTGCGGTTCACCGTCGAGGGGTTCGACCTCGCGGTGACTTCGAACGACGTCCGCGTGCTCGACGGGGACTGACAGCGGAGCTATCGGGAGACGCTCTTCTCCGGTGAGTTTGATTCGAGGACGATGCGCGTGAGCACGACCATTCCCGACAGTTCGACGAGCGTCTGCGTCACGACGACCGCGGGCGCGAGCGCGTACTCCGAGGGGTGCGCGAGCACGGGCGTCAGTACGGGACGGCCGGCAGACGCGTACGTTTGCATCTCTTCGGTCCGGGCTGTTGTGACGAATCGGGTGAAAAACTGGACGGGTTTTCCGCGGGCGGCCCGAACGGGGAGTGTGGAGTACGAGATTAGCGCCGACGAGTCGGTGAGTATGGCCGTGGTGCGCGCGGTGAGCGCGGTCCGCGGCATGAAGCCGGACACGCTCCCGGCGCTGGGGAACGTGCTCGACACGGACGCCCTGGATGTCATGTTCGGGCCGCAGAACGACGGCACGCCGCGCACTGGCGGCCGCGTGTCGTTCGTCTACGGCAACTGTCGCGTCGCAGTCGAGCACGGCGAGTACCTCTCGCTGGAACCGCTCGACGCCGCGGTCGGCCGCGAGCGAAACCCCGAGCGCTCGGAGGACGGACACACCTGACTCGGAGCGGCCTACCGCCCGGGGTCGTGTTCGAGCAACAGCCCCTGCGCCATGAGCCGCCGCGCGATGACGACGAGGCCGTTTCCGAACCCTTCGCCGAAGATGGCCTGCTCGTTCTTCGACTCGGGCATGATCGAGCTCACCAGAATCGTCGACCGGTCGACTAGTAGGAGGCGGCCGATAGCCGTGTCGTCCTCGGCCGTGTCCTCGCCGTGTAGCCACTCCAGCCCGGAGCGGAACGTCGTGGCGTTCGGAACCTCGTCCCGAATCCGGGCCTCCAGGGGCTCCGTCAGCGCGCCGACGAGCAGTTCGACGCTGTCGTCGACGGCGTTCAGCTTGGCGATGAGTTCGTCGGTCAGCAGCGTCTCGTCGCCGAGGACGAGCACCACCTCGTCGATCGCCTTCCCGATGAGGTCGTTCGTCCGGTTCTCGACGCTGTCCTCGCCGCCCATCGCCCACACCTGCTGGACGGGCTCGTCCTCGTCCTCGTCGACGACGTCGATGGTCTCGAGGGCGTCCTGGAGGCGCTGGACGCGGTCCTCGTACTGGTCTCGCAGCGTCTCCGTCGCCTCCGGCAGCGGCACCGCGCGGAAGCGCTGCGGGCTGGAGTGCTGGACTTCGACCAGCCCCTGGGCCTCCAGCACGCGTATCGCGTCGTAGACCCGCGTCCGTGGGACTTCGGTCGTCTCGCTGAGTTTCTTCGCGGTGCCCGTGTTCAGCCGCGACAGGCCGACGAAGCACCGCGCCTCGTACTCCTTCAGTCCGAGTTGCTGGAGGAGTTCGATCGCCTCCTCCGATTTTTCTGTTTTGCTCATGTGTCCCGACCCCCGGAGTAACCCGAGTTCTCACTAGTCGTTGCCCCCGGACACGGATAGGTATTGTCACCTCATAAATCACAGCAGCGGGTGGCGTGGTGTAGATTCGGCGCCTTTCGCCGCTCAGTGGGTGGATCGTTCTCCCCCCCTAGCAAACTGTTGTGATTAGAATAACGATAGTCTGGTTGGAGCGTCTGGCGTACATCTAGCCGTGGAGCGATGTTTCCAATCGTTCACCCGTTTAATCACAAAAGAGATAATGGTGCGTGGCGGATAGGGGTACTCACCCGTGGGCGGCGTCGGACGCGCTACTCGACCGCGCGTCCGACCGCACGCCGGCAGCCACACCACCGATGAGCGAGAACACAACCGAGGACCCCCGGTCCGTCGCAATCGAGCAGCTAGAACGCTTCGGGCTGAGCACGTACGCCGCGCGCACCTTCGTCGCGCTCTCCAGTCTCGGCACGGGCACCGCCAGGGACGTCAGCCAGGTCGCGGAGGTGCCTCGCACGCGCGTGTACGACGCCGTCGAGGAACTCCGCGAACAGGGGCTCGTCGACGTCCAGGAGTCCTCTCCGAAGGAGTTCTGGGCCATCTCCGCGGAGACGACCAGCCGGAGCCTGGAGAACGACTACCGCCACCGCGCGGACCGGTTGCGGACCGCGCTGTCCGAACTCGAGCCAGCCAAGCGCCGCTCCGAACAGCGCGGCGTCTGGACCGTCGACGGCTACACGTCCGTCTCCGACCGGGTGCTGGAGTTCTTCGCCGACGCCGAGGACGAGATCGTCTACATGACCGTCGAGGACCTCCTCACCGACGACCTCGTGGACGCGCTGAGCGACGCCTGCGACCGCGGCGTCGACATCAAGCTCGGGGGCGTCTCCCCCGAGGTACAGGAGCGCATCCAGGAAGACATCCCGAACGCGACGATGTTCGAGTCGCTGTGGGTGTGGTCGGACACGCCGGCTGGCCGGCTCATGCTGGTCGACCGGCAGAAGACGCTCGTGAGCGCGCTCGTGGACCACAAGACCGCCGACCCGCGCTCGGAGACGGCCATCTGGGGCGCGGGCGAGAACAACAGCCTCGTCGTGGTGCTGAACGCGATATTCGCGTGGCGCCTCGACGACCTCGCGTAGCCGACGGCTGCGGCGTTACGGAATCGGAGCAGTCAGTTGTTCGCGGCCGGAATGTCCTCAGACAGCGAGTCGAGGACCGCCTCGACCGTGTCGTCGGCCCGGTACCGGACCCGCTGCCGGTCGGCGTCGTAGTCGACGACGCCGTGCGCTGCCAGCTTCGGCAGGTCGTGGTGGTAGAGCCGGCGGACGACGTCCTCCCGACCGGCCCCGCGGTTCGCGAACACGTCGTCGCGGTGCAGCCGGTCGACGAGTTCCTCGAGGGTCGTTTCACCGCCGGACTCCCGGCGTAGCTCTCGGATAACGCGTCGCCGACGGCCGTCGGCGACCAACTCGAGGCACGCGTCGAGGCTATCGTCTGCCATGATGTAGTAATGGGTTGACACGTCTATCAAGGGCGTCCATTTTCACGGAGCCCCGCGTTCTCATTATTCGAGTGAAACGTCGCTCTCGTGGCCGCTCTGAATCGACGCTTAACACTAGTGCCGCCGTATTCACACTGTGTCCCGCGAATACGACGCCGAACGGCGGTGTCCCGCGAGGGCGCCGCGGCGGTACTGGACGGCGCGGCCGACGGGTCCGGGACGCTCGCGCGCTTCGAGGTCTTCGAGGACGTGGCCGGCGAGTGGCGCTGGCGGCTCCGCCACCGCAACGGCAACGTCATCGCCACCGGCGGCGAGGGGTACACTCGCAAGTACAACGCCAGGAAGGGGCTGCGCAGCGTCGTAGCGAACGCACCCGGCGCGGACGTCGTCGACGAGTCGCTGGACTGACGAGAACCCGCGTTAAGCACCGCCTAGGTAGCGATTTTCGCCGCCTCGACCGCCCGACGACGCCACACGACCGAGGCCAGCGGAACGCTCAGTAACGACCGTTACGGAGTATATTACATTGGGGGGCCCGCCGTTTTCTACGCGCATCGATGAGCTCGACTGCCGGACGCAGCCAGGGCGAACCGCCGATTACCGCGACCGTCGTCACCTACGAAGATCAGGAGGACGAGTGCACGCTCCACCCCGCGAACCCCGACGAGCACGAGCGCACGACGGCGTGGATCTCGGCGAAGAGCGACTCGTACGTCCCGCTCTCGTCGTGTCGCTGACGCCGCACACGCCGACCGCAGTTACCGCTTCTCTTCTTCAGCGCCGGTAGCCACGCGGAACTCCGCGAGCCACTCCTCGATGTCGTGGGTCGTCGTTACGGGCGGTGAGCACGCGCGCCGACAGACGTAGGCGGCGGGCCCGTCGTCGGCACCCCGCGCCGCCCAGATCGGCGGCGCGTCCGCAATAGCGAGGTCGGCGAGCCACTCGTCCAACTCGGACTCCGTGCGCGGCCGGACGGACAGCAGGCGATGCGGGAGGTAGGCGCCCCCGACCGTCGCGCGCCACGAGTCCGGGAGCCGCTCCGCGGCGACCGTGACCTCCAGCAAGCCGTGGACTCGGGTGTCTGCAGCGAGCGCGAG
>SDGW01000313.1_pt1 | contig 20548 bp, 37 predicted proteins | sample 2873831 | NCBI WGS metagenome assembly SDGW01 (sample SAMN08132700, study PRJNA421101) | hypersaline lake metagenome | isolation source: celular fraction 0.22 microns magnesium sulfate-rich crust from ephemeral... | place: Spain: Penahueca Lagoon, Toledo | collected 2011-07
GCTCCGAGGATCATCCCGACCGGGCCGCCGAGCGCGTAGCCGATGAGGACACCGCCGAACACACCGATTGCGAGGCGCTCGTTCTTAGACAGGCCGGGGTTCATGCGTCCGAGTCGTCCTCCTCGCCGCCCAGCTGGTCGGCGTCGATCACCATGCCCCCGCCGATGACGAGGTCGTGGCCGTGCCAGCGGTGGACCTTCACCGAGTCGCCGTTTTCGAGGCGCTGCAGGTGGTCCTCCGACAGTTCGACCGACTGCTCGGTCCACGTCCTCGACGAGTCGCTCGTCGGCGAGGCGGTGAGCGTCTCGGCCACGAACCAGAGCAGGATGCCCGCGACGTAGCCGATGAGCACCCAGTCCTCGGCCTTCAGCGAGAGGCTGTAGCGGCGGTTCACGCCTTCCCACCTCGGAAGACCCGGACCACGCCGTACTCCAGCGCCTGCAGTTCGCGGAGCGCCTGCTCGACGCCCGGCCGGTCCTCGCTCCGAAGCGTGTACTGGTCGCCCGGTTCGTGCAGCACGACCGCCCAGTTGTCGGGGTCGAGGTCGAGGTCGTCGAGCGCCTGCAGCAGGCCGGTCGCGTCATGCGCGAGGGCGGTGTACGCGATCTCCCGGTCGTGGTCACCGTCGCCGGAGCGGTCCTCCTGCGACCAGTCGCGGCCTGTCGAGTACTTGTGGTCACCCATCGGTCTCACCGTCCATGTTGCCGGTGGTTTTTGGTTGAAGCGGGCCGCGCCGATAGTCCTCGATGTGGGCCGCGGCCTCGTCGGCCCGCGCCAGCGCCGGGTCTCGGTGAGCGTTGGCTCCAGCCCGCATCAGAAACGCCGTTAGCAGACTATCAACCGCCTCGATGAGGTGCGCCGGGTCCTCGGCTTCTCCCCGGTGATCAGCGTCCCGTGCGCACGGTGCTTTCCGGAACTCCGCGACGGCCTGCCCCCAGAATGGGCAATCGACGCACTCGTAGCCGATGATATCCGCTCCGTCGTCGTACTGGTACTCCTCCGGCGGCTCGGCTTTGCGGACGCTGTGGCCTGCGACTCGGAACGTCTCGCCAAAGTCACCCATCGGTCTCACCGTCCTGACAGCCCGCGTTGCGGTGGTCCTTCCACTCGGCGTAGCTCTCGGTTCCGTACGGGCAGTCCGGGCAGGTGTACGTCGCCTCACTCGCCATCGTCCTCGCCTCCCTCGGTCGCCTGCTCGACCTCGGCCGTCGCGGCCTGGATGCCGTTCTCGACCGCCTCGAAGTTCCCCGCGAGCACGGTTCGGAGTGCCTCGCGGCGTTCGTAGTTGACGACTTCCCGCTCGAACTCCGGGAGCGAGACGCCGAACTTCCGAACGACGTGGAACGCCGCGACCTCGCGGTCGGTCTTGTCCTCGAACTCCTCGCTGGCCTTCGAGCGGTAGGTCTTGGCCCACGTCTCGATCTGGTTCGACCACTCGTCCTCGTCGAGGCCCGCGTAGGCGCGGGCGTCCTCGGCGTTCTCGATGTGCTCGCCGACGACGTTCTCGAACCAGAACGTCTCGAACTCGCCGGACGCCACCGCGTCGACCAGTTCAAGCAACTGGTCGCGACGGTCCTCCTGGTCGGCCTGCACCTCGATGCCCTCGATGTCGAGCGCGTCGTGCAGCCCCTCGACGGCCTTCAGTTGGCGGTGTTCGAGCGTCGAGAGGATGGTCACGAGTGCCTGGACGTACTCGCTCTCGGTCGGGTCCTGTGCGATGGTCCGCAATTCGCTGAATCGTTGCATGTTGAACATCAGAAATCAGCCTCCTCCAGCAGTTTCTGGGGGATTTCGGTCTTCGTGCCGATGACCGCCACCAGGAACATCGTCGTCCCGATGAGCATCGCCTGCTCGGGCGGCATCTCGCTCTTGCCCCGCTGGGCCATCCACTCGTCAAAGTGCTCGTCGAGGTGCAGCTGCCGCGCGAGGTCCTCCTCCACCGGGTCGGCCCCCGGCTTACCGTGCTCCTCGATGAGCGCGTTGCTGACGGTCGTGAGGGTGCCGACGTACATGTCGCCCCACCCGTCGCTCCCGGAGGCGTCGAGCGCGGTCGCCGCGCCCGCCGACTCCGTGGTGTCCGCTGTCTCCTCCTCGCTGTCGTCGGCCTCCTCTGCGGCCTCGCTGGCCGCCCCAGCCTCGGCCTCGACCTCCTCGGCGAGCGCGTCGAGGTCGGCGTCGGCGAACTCGGCGTCCTCGATCTCCGGGAGGTCCTCGTCGCCCTGGTCGTCGACGTCGGCCTCGGCGTCAGTCATGGGCACCTCCGTCCGGGAGATGGAGGTCGCCGTCGAACCAGAACCGCTGGCAGAACTGCCGGAGCCGGATGTTCTTCTCCTCGCGGTCGTGGCCGTCGAACACCTCGGTGCCGTCGCGCACCGGGAGCCACTTGGGGACGTCCTCGGGGCGCATGTGCCAGCTGACCTGGCCGCTCGGGAGGTCGGCGTAGATCACGGCCCACTCGTCGTGGGTGTACCGACCCACGCGGTCGGCGCCGTAGATCTGCCCGGCCATCGCGACCAGCGCCTTCGCGAGGAGGTTGCGGTCCTCGTACACCTCCTCGATGGATTTCTCGGCGCTCATTCGAGCAGACTCACCTCCTCGTCGCCCGCCGCGTCGGCTTGGTCGTCCTGGTTGTCCTGCTCGGTCAGGTCGGCGGCCTCGACGTCGCCGCTGCTGTCCCGGTTCAGCACGAGGAAGATGATGACGAGGACCGCCAGCACGCCCAGCAGGAGCATCATCGTCCGGCCGTCGAGAGCAGGGAGGAAGCCGCCGCTCTCGCTGCTGGAGTCGGTGGTGTCGTCGCTGGTCTCCTCGGTGGTGTCCGAGTCGTCGCCGTCCCCGCCTTTGCCGCCGCTCTGCTGTTGCTCGTACTCCTCGTCAGTTGGCATGGTCTGTTGGTCGTCGTCGCTGTCGTCGGTGTCCTCCTGTTGGTCGTTCTCCTCGGTGTCGGCCGCCTCGCCCTCCTCGTCCGCGGCTTCTTGCTGGTCGTCGTCCTCGTCGTCGCCGGTAACCAGCGGCTCGATGTCGCTCCACTGGTGGTCGTCGTCGGCCTTCGAGTTGACGTGACCCCGGAGCGCTTCGAGCGATTTCTCGTCGTCCGCGCCGTAGTCGCACCCCTCGACGGGGCACTCGTGCCCGGTCATGCCTCGTCCTCGATGCCCTCCAGGCGCTCACCGAACAGCGCGAGCTGCTCGCCGAACTCCTTGAGGTCGGTCGGGCTGTCGAGGTCCGGGACCAGTGTCGGTGCGAGGTGGATGTCCGCCTCGACGTGGCCGTCCTCGACGATCTCGATGCTGTGGTAGCCGCTGTACGTGGTGCCTTCGCTCGGGTCGCTGTAGGTGACTTTAGTCATGCGTTGGTCGCTCCGTCGTCCTGCTGCTGTTCGATGTGTGCCTGTCCGTCGTGCGCCTCGCGACCGGCCGCCGCCAGCCGGTCGCTCAACTCCTCCAACCGCTCGAATTCGAGCGGGTCCTGCCCGTGGTCGGCCCGAATCGCGTTGATGGCCGCCGCGGCCTGCTCGGCGTTCCGCTTCGTCTCCTCGATGTCGTCGAGAAACGCCGCGAACCGGGCGATACCGGCCTTGTAGCCGTTCCACGCCCGAGCGAGCGCCCCGGCGGCCTCGCCCGTGATCTCCTCCTCGGCGGTCGGCTCCTCGCTGAGGATGTCGGCCACCTCGTCTTCGTCGAAGCCGCACGCCTCCTGGAGGAACTCGCAGGCGTCCGGGTCGCCGTGCTCGCAGTGGTCGCGAGCGTGGTTGCACTGGCCGCTCTGGGCCTGTCGTGCGGCGTCCGCCGCCTTCCGGTCGGTGCGGAGGTCCTCCTCGCCGTGGTCGCGAGCGCCACCGCCGCCGCGGTGGTTCTCGCGGTAGTCGCGGACGTACTCCTCGGCCCCCTCGCTCGGGTCGTCGTAGTCGGTCAGCGACCCCATCGCGTCGTGCCACTGGTCGAGCAGGCCCTCGCGGGCGAACACGCCCTTCGCGCTCTCCCAGTTCTTGGTGGTCGTCCGCTGGTCGAACCCGCCGAGGTCGCTGATCCGCTCGCGCTCGCCGGCGGACAGGTCGGCGGTCTCGCTGCGGACCTGCTCGCCCCGCGAGTCCATCGCCTCCAACTCGGCCTGCTCGACGACGTGGTCGGGGGCGTCGGAGACCAGCGCGATGGTCTTCAGTCGGCGGTCGTCGTCGATCGGGCAGAGCCACTCCTCGTGGTCCGCGCGGAACTGGTCGGCCGCCTGTTTGGTCCCGAACTCGATTCGTTTACTCACGGATATTTCACCGTATGCAAGAATTGACGCATACGCGCCCAGAAACAGCGTTTACGGGGAAAAGAGCGACTGAGAGTGTGAATTTCGGAAGGGACTCCGATACTGATTTCGGTTCACATCGTGATACAGGTTTTTTAAGCAGTGGTTCCTCTCAACGGTTACATGAGTTGCACACAGGTTTATAAGAGCATCCAGCGCCGGGTTGCCCGCGGCCTCGACGAGGATGACGTGATGCACTTCGGCACGTACAGCGCCCAGGAACACGGCCGGTCGGTCTACGGGGCCATCCCCGATCCGGTCGCCACTGAGCACGACGTCGAGCAGGGGACGACGCTCGCCGTCAGCTACCACCCGGCCACCGGGTCGGTCATCCTCACCCCCGTCAACGAGTAACTGTTTTCGCCGCTCGCGACTGGTTCAGCCTGCTCTACCAGCAAAATCGACCCCGCGGAGCGGCTCACGTCGACGCTACCCCTACCCCTGAGCGGGTGCAGACCGGCCTCCGCCACCCGGCCACTCGTCGAGCGCCGCCTGCTGGCGCGGTGGTCGCTGGCCGACCGTCGCCTCGAGGCGAAGCGGCCCGCGGCCCCACTCCTCGCTGGTCGGCGGCCCGCCGCTGCTCGACCACCCGCCGGTCGGGTAGGGGACGAACGCCGCGCCCTCCTCGGCCAGCCGGTAGTCGTGGCCCGACAGCGCTGCGAGGACGTCGAGCCACGGTCGCAGCGACGGCCACCGAGCGAGGACCGGCCGGACGTCCGGCGGGTCGTCCTCGTTCCACCAGACCGCCTCCTTCAGTTCGTCGTCCTCGTGGAGCGGCCGGTCGAGCCGGGCCAGCAGCACCTCGACCGCCCAGTCGAGCCGACTCTCGAACCCGTCGCCGTCCGCCTCGAACAGGGGTTCGGGCGGGTCGTCGGTCGGTCCCCACGACTGCACCGGCACCTGTCCCCGGTCGGTGTCCCACTCCTCGCCCCGCTCATCCCGGAACGGGAGCGTCAGCCGCCACGCCGCCGCATCTCCGGCCTCCCCGTCCTCGATGTGAACGAGGCCGCTCGCCTCCAGGAGGGCGCGGTTGTCCCGCAGCGACTGCCGGGAGACGTCGGCCCGCCGGGCGAGGTCGCCCGCCGACAGCGGCCGGTCAGCGGCCAGCAGGGCGTGGACCGCCTTCGAGACGGTCGACGCCCCGGCGTCCGGGAGAATCCGGCCCGGCGGGAGGCCCTCGACCAGCGCGAATCGGAGCTCGTCGAGACGGAGATCTCGGTCGAAGTCCTCGCGACCGAGCACCGACATCGCTCGACCGACATCGCGAACGGAGGCGCAGAACGCCCGGAACACGGCGATTGCCTGCCGCGTCGGCTCCAGCTTCTTGAACCGGGCCATCCGGGCGAGCAGTTCGGCGACCGCCTCGCGCCGCCAGCCCTGGACCACGTCGACGTCGACGATGAACGGCGCGAAGTTGACGCCGTCCTCCTGGAGGTCGTCGTCCGGCGGATCGTCGAGCGCCGCTCGGAGCGGCGCGGCCAGTTTGTCGATGCCCGGACCGGCCAGCACCCAGCTACACAGTGCCTCTCCGTTCGGATTCTCGTGGGTTCCGGCCGGTGCGCCGAGGGCGTCCTCGCGCTTCTTCTGCCGGGGTTCGTACAGGGTCCGCTGGGCGCTGTAGTGGCCGTACCGGCTGCAGATGCGGGTGAGACGGGCGAGGAACCGGCAGATGGCGGTCAGGTTGCTGTGGTGGTTCCGCGAGTAGTCCGGCCACTCGATTTCGACGGTGACGTCGACGTCGAGGAGGTCGAGCAGATGGACGGCCGTGCCGAACAGCCCGAGCGCGTCCTTCGTCAGCTCGCTCGCCAGCGCCGCGTTAAACCCGTCGTCGCCGGTGAGGTGCGTCGAGGCGTTCGCCAGCGCGTTCCGAGCGCCCCGCAACCGCCGCTGGAGGGCGCTGCCGTTCGCCTCGCCTCGCTTCAGCCAACCGATGCACCGCGCTCGGTGCAGCACGTAGACGTTGTTCTCCGCCAGCCCGGAGAGATTCACGTCCGTACCGTCCAGATTCGCGGGCGTCAGCACCGAACGCAGCAGTTTCTCGGAGAGTAACGCATCGCACAACCGCACTCCGAGGCGGGCCACGGACTTGTCGCCCTGGACGGAGATCGCGACCTCCTCGCGGTCCTGGTCGTAGGAGACGATCGTGTCGCCGGGCGTCGTGCGGTCCGACGCCGGGCGGTCGGACAGCACCACATCGCCGTCGCTGGCGGCTGAGACGGTGCTGTGGTGGCGGTGGAGGCTCATCCAGTCCGACCGCGGTGAGGAGCGGCGGCCATCGCGAGCGCCGTCGGCGTCCTGGTCGGCGGCGGCCGCGGCCTCCGCTGCGGGGCGGTCCGGGTTCGAGGCCTCCCCCCCTTCGTGCTTGCTCGGGGGCAACACGGTTCCAGCGGAGGAATTTGGGGGGTCGCTCACATCGGCCCCTTGGCCGCTCTCCGGGGCGTCTACAGCAGGGGAGGGGCCAGCCTCCGTCTCTCCGCCTGCAGCACTGGTGTTTCCTGTAGGCCCACCGCAACCCTCGGGGGACCGCCCCGCCCCGTCAGCGACGTCGTGCGCGCCTGCAGTCGCCTGCTCGTCGGGACGGCCGTGCTCTTCGACGTACTCCTGCATCGCTGCTACGCCCGCGGGCGTGAGCCGGATCTGTTGGTTGCTGTTGATGGTGACGCGCTCGACGAGGCCCGCGTCCGAGAGCCGCCCCAGCCGCTTGCTGATGGCCGTCCGACCGACGTCGATACGGACGTCGGTCTCGATGTCGTGGCGGCTCCTCCGCTCTGCAGGCCGCTCGTAGATGGTCCAGAGCATGTGCCACCACTCGCGGTAGCGGTCACTCGACGGGTCGAACTCGTCAAGCGCCCGCCGGGCGACCTCGGCGGTCTGCTCGGCGTGGCCACCTGTGCTAAGGCGGGATTGCACGCGGTCGGTCACACTGGCCGGGAGATCGGCGCGGTGGTCGGTCACTAGCTTCCGGGCGGTGAGCCGACTGCCGACCAGCTGGACGTCGAGCGCGCCCGAGAGTGCGACGACGAACCGGAGGAACCGCTCGCGCTCCGTCCGGTGGTGGTCGGTCCAGAACGCCGACGAGAGCCGGATGGCGACCGTCAGCGATTCGTCGGCCGCCTCCAGGAGGGCAAGCGGGCCGTCCTCGATGTCGTCGAGCGACGACTGCAGGGTGCCGGAGAACTCGGCGACCGGGCCGCCGAGTTGGCGCGTGGTCGCGTAGAGCCGCCAGAAGTCCGTGCCGCCGGTCTGTGCCGATTCCACGAGATCCGCGTAACCGTCGATCTCCCACGCGCCCGCCGTGTGCTGCAGCGCCGTGATGCCGTGCTCCTCGACGAGTGTCGCTGCGTCAGTGGCCCCATCGTCGGCCAGCTGCGCTAGCGCCCGTTGGAGCGCGGTCGCGAACGCTCGCGGTCGCGTCAGGCGTTGCCAGAGGTCGCGCCGCCCTACGGGTGGCTCCTCGACCCGGATGTCGGCGGCGAGCGCGTCGTCAGTCGAGATGGAGAGGCCCGTGCGTCCGTTCACTCAGGACCTCCGTCCCACCCATCCATCTCGGTCAGCACGCGATACGACAGACACATCGCTCAGGGCACCTCCTGCTCGGGGACAGCAATCCAGACGGGCCGCTCGTCGGCGAGGCGGTAGAGCAGGCCGGTCCACTTCTGGCGGTCGAGATAGTCGCCGCAGGGGCCGCGAGAATCCGTGTGGTCGTACGGACAGACGACCGCGTAGCCGTTGTGCGCGTTGCACCGCCAGCCGAACGTCGGCACGCCCGACTCGTCGAACGCCCGGCGCTTCTCGTGGTCCGCGATGCCCGCGCGGGGGACCTGCTGGCTCGTCGGTTGGCCCAGATCGGTCCCGCACTCCGGGCAGATCGCGACGTGGAGCGAGTCGATCCGCTCGACGTCCTCGGTGACGCCCGCGTTCCGAATCGCGACCTCGCGGACGACCGTGTTCTTCTTGGTGACAGTCCGGCTCTGGTTGGAGACCTCGGTGCTCATACGTCGACCACCCACCCGCAGACGATGCACTCGTAGAACCGACGGACGCGCTCGGTCTGCACGACGGTCTCGCCGTACACCTCGAACACCTCGGGAGGTTCGAGCGGCACGGTCTCCTCGCACAGCTGCAGCGTGTCGTGGCCAGCGACGGGGTGATGACAGCCCTGGGGGCACTCGCCCGCGCCGCCGGGGCGTTCTGTCGCGCTCATGGCGTTGTCCACCCCTCGAAAACGGAGCGGGCGCACCCGTTGTGGACGATGTAGTCGTCTCGGCCGTCGCGGTCGTTCGTGCGCTTCTTGTCGACTTGGACGGTGGTGTGGTCCTCGTCGAGCGGGACCGAGTAGCCACAGACCGCGCAGGGGAGTGATTCGGTGGTCACAGTAGACCCTCCTCGACCTGCTCGCGCTGGCGGGCCTTGATGGCCGTCTCCTCGCGCGTCATCAGTTCGGCGTCCTCGGGGCGCGGGTGGCCGCAGCAGAAACACTCCTCGCTCCGGTCGGTCACCGGCCCCTCGCACTCGTCGCACCACCAGAACCGGGCGCTGTCGGCGGTCGCGGCCTTACTCATCGCGACCACCGTCCTCGACGAGGCGGCCGCTGGTACTCTCGGAATCGGTACGGTTTTGCTCTCGGGTTCGGTTGTCTCTCATGACTGGGGCGCGCCCCTCGACTGGGGCGTTGTTGTCTCTGTCGGTCGTTTTCGGGCGTGTCCCCAGTCCGGCCACGGCTGGGCGCGTCGTCCTGGCAGACGTGAGAATGCGCGCCCGACCGCGGGCCGTTACTGGAAGACCCACCCGGCGATTCGTTCCGCCACTGTTCTCTGTTCGGTTTGATAGTTGTCTTCGGTACTTGAACGTCCGCCATGGACGGAGTGAAAGTGAAACTGGAGCCTGCCGCAGCGCTCTATGGAGTCCATAACAAAGAGGGTCGACGTCGTCACTCCCCATCGGAGACGTCACCTCCTGGATAGCACTCCGGGCACGGCTCGACGTTGCTCCGCTGCATCGCACCCTTCGGCTTAGGGACCCACCGGGTGTGATCAGCACTGAGCTTTTGGTCGCACGCCGGAGTACCCGACTCGTGGATGTCCTGACGGTGGTACCGGCTTCGAGTTCCACTCGAAACCAGCACCTGCCGGACGCCACGATCGTCCTCCGGCTCCTGCTCGGCGAGGCCGTTCAGCGTCGTCGGTTTTGAGGAGAGAGTAGCCTGTTCTGGGTCAGGCATCATCACCTCCTTCCCCACCCCGTATCTCGATTCGGCCCTGTTCATCGATGTCGACAGCGAACTCCACCTCGTCGCCGGGTCCGAGACCCGCCTGCTTCACGATGTCCTGCGGAAGCGTAACCACGGTACTCCCGCCAGCGGCTCTTAACTGTCCTTCCTCGACCAGTTCGCCCGTTTCACGATTGATTCTCACGGACATCTAATCCGAGTCTAATCACGGGTAGATTATAAAACTTCCCTAGTTCAGAACTTGTTGGGTAGCGGTATCCGGGTTTAATTGTCTAAGGAATCTATGAACAGTCTCAGCGGTTGATTAGACTTAACCCCGTTCCACCTCAAGCCAGAATCAGAGATGAGCATGGCTTTCGATATTGATCCAGATTCGAATACGGTCCGTGCAGACCGTCACCTACGGTCGTCAGGGTCGAGTACGATACTCTCCATCCCTCCTCAAATCCTGAATACCCTGGATTGGGAGGCTGATGACTCCGTTGAACTTGTTGCTGATTGGGAAGAGGAAACGCTCACGATTCGGAAAGTCGAGAAAGAAGAATAGCCCGCTTCGGCCCTCCTACTCCTCTCCGACGTATCGCCACTGGTGCGCGCCCTCGGACGGTGCAGCTACGTCCTCGCGACGCTCGGCCAGCTCGCGCAGACCCTTCTTGCCGACTGCGTTCCACCACCCGCCCGGAGAACCGTAGCCTGCCGAATGAGCCTCGTACGCCGCCTCGATGAAGTCTGAGCGGGTGGCCGTCCCTTCCTCGCGAAGGTACTCGTAGCAGACGCGAACCGCGTTGATCCGCTCGTCGAGGAGGTCACCCTCGCCGGGGAGATCGAGCGCGCGGAGGTCGTCGACGAGGTCGTTCACCTCCTGCTCGTTCTCGTCGATGGTCGGCTCCTGTCGCGTGTCGGTCTCGGGCGGTTCAAACGCCGGGTCCTCGTCGAGCGCCGTCTGCTCCGGGTGCTCGTCGACCGGAACCTTCGGGGGCGTGACGCGCTCGACGTGCCACCACGCGACCGCTCGCGCCCCGACGTCTTTGCTCTCGACGTCGCCCGCGCGTTCGAGCAGTCGGAGGAGGTCGAGCACGTGGCGGCTCGTCACGCCGAGGTCGTCAGCGAGGTCGCCCGCGGTCACGACCGGGCTGTCGTGGGCGAGCATCGCCTCAGCAACGTCGTCTAAGTTCGCCATATTCGTACGCTATTCGCTCGTGGGAATAGTTCTTACGCTATTCGTAGGCTATTCTCTCGTCATTCTCTCGTAGGAACCCCACAGCTACCCTACTCGACTCGGATTCGTATATCGAGATGAAGTGTATAGAATCGAGAACCGTGCAGACAGGTCTTCAGGGGTCGAAGTGTGGGGGTTTCGCGTTCAGCAGGCTACGGCACGCCGGTAAACTCGGCGTCCATCTCGTGCAGCTGCTCTCTCGGAAGTAAGATCCGCACCTCCTCGCCGCTCTGTTCGTCGAGGAACTTCACCGACCAGATGTCCGAGTCGTCGGTTGGCCCGAGCACGATCGTCTCCTGGACCGGAAGGAACTCCTCGGTCATCGTCCCACAATCTCGCGCCAGCAGTCGATGCAGCAGACGACGTGGCCGCGTTCGTGGTGGTAGCGCCGGAGCACCCGCACCTCGTTCAGCGGGCGATCGACCGCCGGACAGGTCTCGCACGGCTTCGCTTCCAGCGTCGTCATCGTCACTTTCTCCAGGGACTCTCGACGTCGGTCCGGTAGTAGAGCCGGAGGACGTCGGTGTTCGCGATGTCCTTGATGGTCGTCGGGTCGTACTCGCCGCGCGCCTCGTCGATGTTCTCGGCGCTCTGAATCAGGTGAGTGAGCGCCGCGTCGATGACGTCCGAGCGAGGCGGGTCGTCGAGGTCGTCGGTCGGGTCGGCCACGATCTCGCTCGCTCGTTCGAGCAGCTGCACTCGTTCGTCGGTCAACTTGAGGCTGGTTCGCTGGGCCATTTATGTACGGATGTATGCACCGGGGGGTCTAGAGCGTTGTGCTGGAGTTACTCAAGTGCGCTCAGTATATAAAGGGGTGTTGGGGCCCGCCCTGATCGGGCCGGAGGCGTGGGTGGTCGACCGCCGAATCTATGCACCCGGTCGGCCCTCGCGAGCGGTGGAGGTGCATACATCGCGATGGTCGTATACATTCGCGTCGGACCCCACGGGGTCGGGGCCAGAAAGGGGTTCGCGCTACGTTCGGTCAGCAGCGACGTCTCCGTACCGGGCGAGGAGCAGAATGCCCCCGAGTGCGACGAGCAGGGACAGCTGGTCGAGCCAGTAAAACTCCACCACGACACCTAACTTGTACGGAATCGAGGTCGTCAGGCCGCTTCCCTTCATCGTCAGCGCCAGTTGTTTCACTGCGGTCCCGGCGAACACCAGGGCGATCCACAGCTCCGCGAGCGGGACATCGCGGCGTAGGAATGCCACGAGGCCGAGGGTCCCGAAGACGAACAGCCGGGTCTCAGCGGGCGCGAGGAACGTCATCGGCGTCATGATGAGGAGCGAGGCGTCGACGAGCGTGAGCCGGTCGACCAGGAGGAGGCCCGCGGCCACGAGGCAGGTGAGCGCGACGAGCGGCACGAAGATGTAGAGCTTGTAGAAATGGACGTCGAGGACGCCGTTGAGCGGATTCAGCAGGACCTGCCCGCTGTACCGGGTTGCGTAGTGGGTCAGACCACCGCGTGCGGCTATCAGCAACTCGAAATCGTCGGGAAAGAGTGCGTAGTAGCCGAGAGTCGGAGCGAGACCGAGGAGGATACCGACTCCGCTACGGACTGCTCCCCGGACGCCTCGATGCCGGAACGCGGCGAGCGGGACGAGGCCGAGCAGAGGGATGGTGAGGAACTTGAACGTCGAGAGGGCGAGGAACGTGCCCGCGAGCAGGTAGTGGTCTCGATCGGCGGCCCACAGTCCAGCGAGTACGAACAGGACGACGACGGCAGACGATTCCCGGTAGAGCAGGGCGGTGATCGAGAGGGGGAAGAGGTAGTACGCGAGGTGGGCGATCGTCGGTCGCTGCGGGACGAGCTGGCGGACGAGATAGCCGCTCGCGAGGAAGCTGGTTATCGCGAGGAGTTTGACGAAGCCGTAGAGCACGATGCCATCGGTCCCGAAAATCCGGCCGAAGGCGGCGATGAGGAGAGCGAACGTCGGAAGGTATGGGTAGTACTGTGCGTAGGGGTTGACGGGACTCTCCTGGGGGACGTACATGCTGTCGCCGGTGAGGAAGAGCCGGGCGGCCTGCACCCAGTTGTCGACTCCCTCGCCGTAGGTTACGATGCCCAGGACGGCGAGCGCGAGGCCACAAGCGAGGACGATTCGGTATTCTCGCTGGCGGAGGAGAGTTAGAATCGTTGACTCACCTCGTGTAAAATCCAGTTCGCGGTTCATATCGCGTGGGAGAAGGGTGGATTGGAAATAACTACCGCTACAGAAGTATCGGCAGTGGTCGAAGTCGGTGAAATCGGCAGCGATGGGCTGAGAAACGCGACTACGGTTCGGCGTCGACCGGCGCTCCCTTCATCCAGGCGTCGGCGTTCTCGACCTCGCGGAGAAGGAGATCTCCGTCGGTCCGCTCGGCCTCGAGGTCGGGCGCGTCCTGGTCGGCGGCCACCTACATCACCGCCTGCACGACGTCCGGCAGTTGGGCACCGCGGACGGTCATGCCGACCATCAGCCCGAACGAGGCGTACGCAGGCTCCTCGATGGCGTCGTGCACGTGGGGCGTGTCTGCGAGTGCTGCCTGTCGCGCACCACGACCACCGGTGTAGCCGAGGAACATCTCGCGGATGACCTGCTGGCGCGTCTCAGGGGCTGCGTAGGCGAGCAGGAACCCCATGTAGATGGCGTGATACTCCTCGAACGTCGAGAGGACACCGTCGTACTTGCCGCCCTTCTCGGTCTTCGCGACGGGCGGCAGCACGCGAGCGAGCAAGCGCAGGAGCGTCGACTGATGCTTTCGAGCGCCAGGACCGTGCCCGACGCCGGTCCCGTCAGTGAACGCGACCTCCTCGCTGCTGGCCGCCTCACTCATCGGCGGGTACCCCGCCATCGGTCACCGCGACATCGATGCCCTCGCGTTCGAGCGCGTCGGTGTTGGCGTCCGCCTGCTCCTCGACCTCGCGGAGGCGGGGAATCACGCCGTCTCCCTCGACCTCCTCCTCACCGGTGAGCAGCCGGACGGCCTTGCCCGCCCGCCGGTCCACGCGATACAGGAAGCCCAGGAGTGGTACCGCGAACGCCGCCACAGCGCCGACAGTCGCGGCATCCATCCTACGCGTCACCTCCGACCTGCACGTCGAAGGCCTGGCCGAAGACGTACAGCACGACCAGCAACACGAGGAACAACAGCGCGGGGTTCCGCAGCAGCGGCCCCATCGCGCCTTCGGCGGCTTCGTTGACGATTTCGCCGGTCGCACCGGTCGCACCGGCAAAGAAGCCGCTGATGCCGTCGGTCTCCTCGCTCGGTTCGGCCCAGTCGGGTTCCTCGCCGTCCCAGCTCCGCGGGTCGAGCGCCCGGTCGAGTTCACCGAACCAGCCGAGATCTTCGCCGGTGCCAGTCGTCGCATTCCACGCGTCGGCGGGGACGTCGAGGACATCCTCGCCAGCACTCACGTAGGTATCCGGGTCGAACACCCCACCACCGGACTCATCGTCGAACGTCCGGGCGATCGACTCGTCGGTGCTCCCGGCCGCGTGGTCGAGCGTCGAGGCGATGCCGTCGAGGAACCCGCCCATTTCAGGCGCCTCCCTCGGTGTAGTAGTAGGCACCCGCGAGCAGTACGAGCGCGCCAAGTGCGACCATCGGGTCGAACCCGAAGCCAACCGTGCTGCCGGTTGCCGGGCCGCTCATCTCCGACTGGTTCATCGCCCCCGAGTCGGGCACCGTACCGACCGTCTGTCCGTTGATCTTGATGGTCGTGCCGGGAGTTGCGTCGACGGAGGTGAGCTGCCCCGTGAAGCGGTAGGTGTCGTACCCCTTGTTCCGCATCTCGCCCTCGGCGACCTTCCCCGAGACGGTATCCTGCGGGTTCGCCCACTCGCCCTTGACGATCCGACCGGACACCTCCACGGTGTACGTCGCGTTCCGGTCGATGGGAGCCTCAACGCGCAGCACGTGCATCTCGCTCGCCTCATTCTGCGGCTGGTTCTGGGCCTGCTGGCCGCTACTGTCACCGCCGCCGGTCACGAGGTCGGTCACGGTATCGACCGTCTGGCCGACCGTCTCGTCGACCGACCCGGCGGCCGCGTCACCGGCCTGCGAGGCCCCGCTGTACCACTCGCCCGCGGCCTCATCGAGGCCACCCGCGAGGTTGTCGAACACGCCCGCGAGGTCGCCTTCACCGGCCGCGCTGGCGGCGCGGCCGACCGCCTCATCGGTCGAACCAGCGAGGTTGTCGAACACGCCTGCGATGTCGCCCGACATGGCCGCGTCGGTCGCTCGACCGACCGCCTCATCAGTCGATCCGGCCCAGGCGTCAGCCATGCCTGCGAGGTCGCCCTCGCTCGCGGCGTCGGTCCACTGTCCGGCGGCCTCATCGACCGATCCGGCCCAGGCGTCGCCCATCCCGGCGATACCGTCGTAGAACCGGCCTGCACCGCCGCTCGTGGCGTCGTTCACCGTGTCTGCCGCGTCGTCTGCGGCGTCGGTCGCGGCGTCAGCAGCGTCGTCGAACGCGCTGCTGATGCCGGACAGGAAGCCGCCCCCGGAGCCGCCGGAGTCGTTGGAATCGGTACTGCTGTCGGAAGTCGAGCCGGAACCTCCCCCGCTCGACTGCGTAAATCTCGCTATCATCGTGTCACACCTGTGTCCGGAAGACCTGCCAGCCGTAGTCACGGGCTGAGGCTCCGTCTCCGTTGTCGAACGTCAGCTTCTGCACCGGACCCAACGGCGGGACCATCACCGTACTCTGCACGTTCCCCGCGTTGTCCTTGCTGACGCCACCCTCGGCGAGGGACGAGGTCGAACCGTCCCGCCACGTCACGGTGACGTTGTTCGGGTTGTAGCCGGTGATGAGACCGCCGAGGATGCCGACGTTCCCCGACGCCGTCGTGTCGAAAATCGTCTGGGTAGCCCCGGCGTTCACGGTGACGTTGTTCCCCGTCTCCTGCGTCGTCTGGAAGCCGAGGCTGTTCCGCGTACTCCCGCTCGGGTGGGGCTGACCGCCGATCTGCGTCCGGGTGTCCCGGTCCCAGATGAAGCCCTCGCCACTGACGAGATAGCCGTTACCGCCGGTCAGCGTGCTAGTGTTCGAATGAATGTAGATTTCGCCGAATTGGCAGTCGTAGGCCGCACTACTGCCGGATTCGCCGCTCGTCGGGACGATGCCGCTGCTGGCTCCGTTCTCGAACGCGATGCCGCCGTGCTTGACCCGCACCGCCGCCCCGCCGATGCTCCCGGTCCCGAAGTCCACGCCAGCCACTTCCATCAGGCTGGCGTAGCTCATGAGGCCGTTCTGGCCGCCTCGAATCTCCATGTCGTGCAGGCTGACCTGCGTCGAGTTGTAGGCCGCCAGATGGGTGTTCTCGTCGTCGTACGGGTTGTTCTGCGTCAGCCGGAACCCGGCGAGGTTCACCCAGCAGTTCATGTCTGCGACCGTCAGCGAGTTGATGACGACGTTCGAGGGCGTCGTCCGATTCCCGTTGACGTAGACCGCGACCGTCTGGCCGTCGGTCCCTCGCATCGCACCGCCAGCAGACCCCGCGAGCACGGGGTCCTCGTCGTACGTCCCGTCCGGGATGTCGATTTCGATGCCGTGCGTCTCGGCGACGGCCACCTCGTCAAAGGCGGCCTGAATCGTCGGCACGTCCTCGCCGACGGTGATGGTCCGGTAGTCCTCCGGGGCGACGGGTCGCTCGGGGTTGGCACCGAACCGCCCGAGGTCGGGGCGGTTGACCGTCCTGTCGAGCGTCACGGCGAGGCCTCCGTCATCTCGACCTCGGCACTCACCGAGTTCCCGGTCGTACTGTTCGAGACCCGGCAGCGCAGGTAGTGATGGCGCTCCTGCCAGATGTTTAGCACGGCGTGGTCACCGTCGCCGATGCCCGAGGCCGAGGCGATCGTCCGCCACTTCCCGATGCCGTAGTCGTTGCCGGGCGCGACCTCGCGCGCCTGGATCTCGGCGTCGATGGCGTTGCCGTTCCCCGAGGTGTTCTCGACCGTCCAGGTCGCCGAGTCGAACGCGGACGACCACACCGTCGGGTCGGCGTACGTCGTCCCGTGCTGGCCGTACAGCCCGTGCGGCGTCATCGGCACCGCCTTCATCGAGTCGTACGTTCCGGCGTCGAGGTCGCCGATGCGCGAGGCGTAGACGTGCAGCCCGCCGAGGCCGATCGGGAGCTGTCGCGTCGAGGCCAGCATCATCATCTGGCCGGGGTAGGCCATCTTGATTTTGACCTCGCGGAAGTCCTCACTCGGAAGCGGCACGTAGTCGAGATTCAGCCACTGGTCGCTGCTCTCGCCGACTTTCACGCGGGCCTTCGTATCCGCGTGGAAGATCAGGTTTTCGAGCGTGACGTGCTCGCGGTCGGTCATCTCCAGCAGGTCCGAGACAGTCACGAGGTCCTCCGTGACGGTCCCGAGGTGTTCGTGCGTCACCTTTCCCTGCGCGAAGTTGACCGTCGCCTCGCCAGCCGGGAGAAACAGGAAATGGCCCTCGCGCGGCACCGAGATGTGCCCGAGCGCCTTCCCGCTGTTCGGCTGGCCGCCGCCCATCGCGGCGAGTTGCTGCTGCATCCCGCGCAGCAGTTCGTTCGTGTCCTGTACGTCGTCGCCTGCAGCCAGTGCGTCGATTGGTCCGGTCATGTAGTAACCTCCGTGTAGACCCAGTAGAGCAGTATGAGCGTCTGCGCGACCACGAGCAGCAGTTCTAAGTCTTCCTTCGAGATGGTCACGCCGTTGCCGACGTGGACCGTCAGAAGGTCACGACGCCCCAATCTCGACCCGGCGCTGCTGGCGCTGGTCGACGTCGAGGCCGTCGAAGAAAACTGCTGCTCGGAGCCGCTGCTACCGCTCGCCACTGCCCCGCCCGAGTCTTCGATAAGCGGGACACTCATCGGTCATTAGACCCGATCCACGATGTCCTGCTTGACCGCCTGGCCGAGGCCGTCGACGGACTGCTCGGCGCGATTCACCGGGAGGGTGAGGATCGCGTTCGTGGCGGTCGTGTTGTCCGTACTCTCGTCCCACTCGATCGGGACCGGTCCCTCCGCGTAGACCTCGATGGTCCACTTCGCGGGCACGATCGGCTGGAGCGGCGAGGCCGTGAACGACGGCACCGGCGGCTCCTTGTTCTGGTTGCGCTCGTGGAGCACCGACGTGGCGTCGTCGTACAGGATCTCCGAGACGCTGCCCTGCCCGGCGGGCGCGTGCTTCTCGATGGAAACCTGCACCGGGTCGCGGAACACGTAGTAGGCGTGCAGGTCGTTCGCGGTGCCGTCGTCGGTGTAGTCGAACGAGTCGTTCGCGTAGTCCACCGAGTCCGGCTGCACCCGATTTCCGGCCTCGTAGAGCACCAACGAGGTGGTGTTCGCCGTGTCGATGAGGTTGTTCGACAGGCTGAACGTCTCCGTGTTGGCACCCGTGCCGTCGGTCGTGAACGTCTCTTCGGTCACGAACATCAGCCGGACCGGCTCCTCGCGAATCGCGAGCGGCAGCTGCGCCTGGTACTCGGCGATCTTCGAGCGCTGGTTCGCCGTCGCGTTCGTGAGGTCGAAGTCCGACCGCCGGAGCTTCTGGGTGGCCGCAGGCACCGACGCGAGCGCCTTCAGCATCTGCTTCCGGCTCATGCGTCGTCACCTCCCTCGCTGGCCGCAGGGTCGGGAGCGGGCGAGGCCCCGGCACCGAACTCGCCGAGCGCCTGCTCGACCTCGGCGGGCACGGCGGCGCGGTCGCCGTCGTACTCGTGGCCGTCGGCCTCGTCGTCGTCGGCCGCGTCGAGATCTACCTCGAAGCGGTAGGTCTCGCCGTCGTGGTCGACCTCGCGCACTGTGCGCTGGTCGCCGCGTTCGTCCTTCTCGTGGATGGTGCGCGTTTCCATGCGCGCTCACCCCTCAAACGGCAGTTCTTCGACACCCTCGCGGACGAAGTAGAACTCGCTGTTCGCCCAGTCGATCTGCGCCGAGGAGTTGATGTCGACGCGGAAGAGGTCCTTGTCTCGGACGTTGACCGCGTTGCCCTTCAGTTCGACCTTCACCGAGTCGATGTTCTCCTCGTTGCGCTGCTCGGCCGTCGAGAGGCCGTTCCACGCCGCGATGTTGTCCTCCGCGACGCTGACCGCGACCGGCTCGTCGTCGGTCGGGCGCACGACGCGGAAGATGAGCTTGGTGTCGGCGGGCAGGTCGTTCCCAGCGCCGTCCTTCAGCTTCGCGATGACGGGAATCCCCTTCGCGTTGCCCGTGCTGACGCGATTGAGCAGCCGGATGAGGGTGCCGTCCTTCGGGTCGACCTCCAGGATCGAGGTGGTCTCGCCGGTGGTGTTGGTCTCCTGGGTGGCGATGTCGGAGAGGTAGGAGAGGCTCTTCCCCATCGTTAGCTACCTCCCATCTGCGTGATGGTCTGCTTGAGGTTGAACCGTTCGAGCAGCTTGTCGACGGTGTAGACCCCGCCACCGAGGCGGACCTGATTCGCGTACATCGGCGAGTAGCCGCCGATGAACATGACAGCAACCCCGTACGCCTCGTCGGGGACGTCGAAGTTGGTACTGCCCTCGGTTACGTTGCGCACGATACTCGGAAGGAGGAAGCCCGCCAGCACTGCAGCGGCCTCCTCCCACATGTCGGCGTCGGCGATGGTGCCGAACGCTTGGTCAAAGGAACCCATGCAGGTCTCAGAAAGGCTTTATTCGCCATGAAGGACCGACAAATAAACAGCGGCAAACCCCCGGAATGCAGTGGGACCACGCGGGACCCCCGTCAGAGGTCGGCGTGCTGCAGCAGCAGGCGAACCATCTCCGCGTTCCCCGGCTCGTTGCCGTCGCGGTCCTCGGTGACCCGCCGCTTGGTGTCCTCGAACCACTTCGCATCGTCGCCGTACAGCGTGACGTGTACCTCTGGCATCTCTCAGACCTTGATGTTCTTGCCCTGCGCGCCGTAGTGCGTCGAGCGCATGTCGTCGAACATGCCCCGCGTGTCGATCCGTCGCCGCTCGCCCGAGTTGTCGGAGTAGATCCACTCCGACCCGACCGTGTTGCCCTCGTCGTCCTCGAACTTCCGGAGCGGCTTGGTCGCTCCACCGCTGTTCTCGTCCTCCGGGTCGGTCTGCAGGTCGTTCGGAACGTGACTGACGAGGCCCGCCTGCGGGTTGTGCAGGTCCTGCGGGTACTCGACGATCTTCGAGACCTTCCCGAGGTCGGCACTCGACTCGAATCCGCCGAGGAGGCGTGCCTGACACTGCGCGATGACCGTCTCCTCCATCTCCGAGAGCCGCTGGCTCACCCAGATACTCGACGCGCCCTCACCGCGGCCGGTCGTCGCGAGACCGACCGTCGCGTCGGGCACCTTCTTCTTCTGCGGCGCGACGAAGTGCGCCTCGTCGACGACGATGAGGATGTCGCCCAGGTGGCGGGCGGCCGCGATGATCCGGGCCGCGACGTCCTTCCAGGTCTCGGCGTTCAGCCGGTGGCGCGCGAGCACGACCTTCGGGTTCTGTTTGAGGAACGCGGCCCACTTCTCGCTCGACCAGCTGGCCTCGTCCGGGCCGACGATGTACCACTGCGCGAGGTCGGCCTTCACGAGGCCGCGGTACTCGTCCTTGAAGTCGAGCACGACCATCCGATCGTACTCGGGGACGTTCTCCTCCATCACGTTCTGCGCCTTCGCCGACTTTCCCCAGCCCGACTGGGCGGCCAGCAGCAGGTTCACGAGTCCTCAGCCTCCGTTGTGAGTGCCGCGCCGAGGCACGCTCCGAGGATCATCCCGACCGGGCCGCCGAGCGCGTAGCCGATGAGGACACCGCCGAACACACCGATTGCGAGGCGCTCGTTCTTAGACAGGCCGGGGTTCATGCGTCCGAGTCGTCC
>SDGW01000314.1_pt1 | contig 20534 bp, 15 predicted proteins | sample 2873831 | NCBI WGS metagenome assembly SDGW01 (sample SAMN08132700, study PRJNA421101) | hypersaline lake metagenome | isolation source: celular fraction 0.22 microns magnesium sulfate-rich crust from ephemeral... | place: Spain: Penahueca Lagoon, Toledo | collected 2011-07
GTCACTGTCGTTCTAGCGACCCCGATACTGCAGCTTGAGAACGTACGTAGACTGTTGCTGTTAGCTTCAGATCCCGTACCCAATAGCCATGTGAGCGCGGTGGCGTTGGAAAAGAAGGGTACAAGCGAATTTGCCACGTGTCGTTGCCACATCCGAGCGTGAGCACCCGGACGTCGCGAATAGAGGTTCTACTAAATGTACCAAGTGGTACCTCTGTCACCTCTGCTCAAAGTGTCCAGTCCGGAAATCCCCCTCAGTGTCAAGTGTCAACAGTGTCCAGCCGGGAAGCAGTACAACTTTGACGGCCAGCTTGGAGTTTGGTGATGCTTCCCAAGTCGGCCAGACTCCGGCGGTTGCTTACGCTATTATATATTATCCCGGGGGCAGCAAGCAGATAGCATCAGTCCCAATAATTCAACGGAGACGATCACTGTCGGTGGCGATACCCTCTCCGCTACAGTACAGAGAACACCATCCCAAGATGGGGACGGTGGGTTCACCGTTCTTTCTGTACTTGTTGCCACGAATATATGTGCCGTCTTATCACGCAATTAGAGAAAGTGTCTGAGTGGTGGGAGTGGTTTCTTCTCTGTTTGTTCTATACACAACTTCTAATCCCTCGTCCTATCCTGATAGGAATGTTCCCTTTCAAATCCTGTCGTGATAAGATTTAAGTGACGATGGCCTAACATCCAATTGAAACAAGAGCATGAATGACAAACCTTTGCTGGTGAGTGTCGCAATGGTGGCTGTCGTCCTGACAATGGCAGCGGCACCAGTGGCCGCGACGACGGCCAGCACGCAAGAGGGATCAGCTAGTACGGCAACGCAGACCTCCACGTGTGAACCACGGGAAACGGGTCCTAAACTCCAGCAGGTACGCGTCTATTCCAGTGACCCAGTCATTGAGAAGGGGTCTCCTGGTGACGTGTCTGCGACGTTGGTCTCGGATATCCAGAACAACTGTGACCTCGTTGTCCAGTTGACCCTCACGATTCCCAGTGGAATGACCATCACGAGCTCCAGCGACCTCTCTAGCGGGGGCGGAGGCGTGGTTACGAACACGCTGACGCTGCAGCCCGGTGGAACACAGAGTCTCAGCGCCAACGTGTACTCAAGTATGCTCGGCGAACAGTCTGTCACCAGCCAGATAACCTATTATCCGGCAGGTCATCCCGACATGGCACGCGAGATCGACGGCCAGATGCTCAGCTTCGACGTGCAGGAAAAGTATATGCTGGAGGAAGGCAACCAGACGTCGGCTAATAACACGTCGGACGAGCAAAACCCCAGTGACCCATCGGGACCGCTCTCCGGCGTCACGACGCTGCAGTGGCTCTTGGGAATCGTTTCGGTTACCGTCGTCGGTCTCCTCGGGCTCGTTGGACTCGGCATGACCAAGATTGCTGACGCAGTGCCGGACAAGCTAGATATTCGAAATGTGTTCAAGAAGGAGTAGGGAGAAAGAATGACTGATTTCTTTGACGACGACTGGGAACACGTAAGAACTGAAACGAACGTCGACACCGTCGATGTAGAGGCCTCTGTGTCGTTTGACGGGTTCAGTGCCGGCTCAGATACGGAGCAGACGGGCGGTGAGACTAGTCCCTCGACGCCTGCAGACCCGACGACGGGGCCCACTGTTCCGTCGGCGCCAAGCGGGAAGCTTGGGTTTCCGGAGTCTGACACGCAGTTCATGCAGTCACTGGAGGTTCGCGGTGTCAGTACTGACGGACACCGGCAGCCTGTTGAGACAGTGTACGCCTTGATAGTTAACGAGGGCCACGAACCTCGAATAGTGGCTCTGCATGAGCCAGAGATGTATGAGAAAGCGACGAACCAGAAGCTGCATTACTATGTGACCCCGATGGCTGACGAGGTTGCACGGCAGTGCAGCGGTGTGCCCGATGCCGTCATCAAGTTTCATACGCACCCAAATGGGTCAACTACACCTAGTTCCGAGGACAGACAGGACACCGAGTCTATTAAACGGACCTTCGAAGACAAAATCAGCTCTGATGACTTTGAGTTCATCCAAGGGATTCACGCATACAAGACGGCAAAGGTCCCACCAGAGCAGATGCGACACCCCACTGCATCCGGAAACTGTGTGTCCTGGAACGGTGAGGCGTTCCGACATGAACTCGCATTCTTCGACGCACACTTTATCGATGGGCGTGAGGTGTCTCTAATATGAGTACTAGTGAGCTTCTCGAGGCGCTAGTTGCTCTCGACGAGGACTTGCAGGAGTCGCTGCTGGAGGCACTTCGAGAAGACCCTGAGGAGCTCCGACAGGCACTTTCTCAACTCGGATATGATCTCGTGGATGTCGAGGCGCCTGAGTCCCATGATACCAGAACGGTAACCAGTGATGCGAAATCGTCCGGCACAACCCGAATTGAGGGTGCTGCTGAAGAGGAGATGCTTGCAGAACTAACGAATGCTGAACGGGCGCTATATGATGTCATCTCAACGGTCGATACTCCTCAGACAGCCAGTGAAATCAAGAAACTGATTGAACGTGAAAATGAGGACCTTATCGACCAGTATAACTCGTTCACGAACCGGGGCTGGATTAGTAGTAAACTCAGCAATCTCGCCAAACAGGGGCTGATTGGGAAGTACCGTGCCGGCCGGGAAGTGAAATATACGAACGATGTCAGTACCGCAATTCGCAACTGGGCAATGAACGAAGATCTGTCGATAATGGACCTCTCCGTCCAGTCGGACGCCGCTCGGATTGCGGCTGAAACTGGCATGAACAACGACGCTGTCGTATGTGCGATACGGTCAATGCAATCGTAGTACTGTTTTTACCAGTGATTTCTACCACAGTATAACACAGATTGATAGATTCCATAACAAGAAGTCGTGTTGAGTTGTCACCTGGACGAGGCACGGAGACTGAAGCAGTGGACGCGTCAAGGAACGGCGCCGAGGCATGGCTCATCCGTAGCACATTGCTGCGTTCACAGCAGCGCGCAAACAGCGTGTTTGAGAACGTTTCGACCGGGTTTGCAAACAGCTACCGATGTAGTTGAAACGGTCTGGAATACTATGTGAGCTTGTCTTTGGAGATACCTCGGTGGGGCGCCCCGGTCGTGTCAGCGACACGTGCCTCTCGCCGATGTCAATATGCACCCCGTAGCCGGCCCATCACACGCTCGCCTACCATACGAGTAACCCACTGGATGACGACCCCCCATCTGAGTCTGTGGAGAGTCTTTTTTATTGCCGATGGAACCGAGGTTGAGTGGCTGTTAGAGGATGCAACTCGACTCTCACCGACAGCCAGGGGAATTGGCTCCCGAGAAAGAAGTGTAATGTCGAAGACTGCCAACGCGGACGACGGGACCGACAACGAAGGTGCTGCGGCCGAAGCACAGCTCGACCAAGACAGTTCCCTGCAGGAACTCGTGGCGGCGCGTCGCCGCCAGCTCGCCCAGATCGAAGCGGACTGCGAGCAGATCAAGCGCGTCGTCGGGAACGAACCGCACACTGACGCGACCGACGAGGTCCACGAAGTCATCGCCGACACGATGAGCGAGCTCAGCCAGGAGAAGGAAGCCGTCCGTCTCCCCGAGATCATCTTTGCGCTCTGGCTCGAACTGAATCGTGTCACCGGGATGCTCGTCGAAGCCTCCGAACAGGCCGAAGAGGGTGAGCAGGACGGTGAGGCGGGTGCCGGAGCCGAGGAGACGGCCGTCACTGAGAACAGGGAGCTTGGCGGCCCGACTAAGGCGGAAAGCGCTGACGATGATGAAGACGATCCCATGGCCACCAGCGCTCGTATGTTCCAGTGAACCTGTCTCCGATTGCCGACTGTATGTCCCTGCAGACAGTTCGGTCGTCTGTCGTGACTTCGCCCTCACCTGAGCGTGATCGTTCCGTACGTTCCGAGAGATCGATCTGATGCCTGTCGTCTACAATATCAAGCGTGCCGTCAAACAGTAAATTCCACCGCCTTTTCCCGATTCAACACATCCGGGTCAACACAATCCGAAACAAGCAACTCTGTGTTCATCACACAATACGCTGCTCAAACTGTCTCACCCACGGCAATGGCCACACGCGGATTCATGTTCCCGTCGACGAGGAGCCGTTGGGCAAACCGGCGCCGGAGGTCGTGGGTTGACCCTTCCGAAAGTCCGCCTTGCCGGCCACCTCGGCGGCCCGCTTGTCGGTCCGGCAGACGACCGCCCGAACGTCAGGCTGTTTCAAATCGGTAAAATTCCTCAATATTGACTGTTTTCATCGTGAACGACACGTGTATCGGTCCGTGTCAGTTTCGATATCGCCGTTAGTTTGGTTTCTTGTTTGAGGTCCCTGTCAACGAGAATATCCCGGATTTTTCCGGCTAAGTCGTTGACGGCCGACTCTGACCCACGTTGGGCGAGTTGCCACAACAAGTTCAGCGTGTGTTTACTAACCGTATCGTGTCTCTCGATATACACCGACAACACATCCGCCATGCGAGACTCTTCGAACGGAATCTGTGACTCAACCGTCTCAGTCGATAGTATCTCGTCCGAAATCAAGGTGACAAGTGTATCCGCTGCAGCGTGTCGCCGGTTCTGATTGGTGTTGTATAGAACCTGTAAAAGAAGGCTCCGCGCAATTTCACCACGTGGTGATAAGTCGGCTTCTATATATCGTAGCATACATTCCCACTCGTTATGTATCATTGAGGCAGATTGGGGATACCTATGCGTCATCTTCATCGTCACTTCCTCAAAGTTAGCCGGTCTGTCACGTGCCATCCGTAACTTGAGGCGTTTTCGCCACTCGGCTAATATCGAGGCTTTTGGATTCTCGGACAAACTGATCCGGTGGCTCATAAACGCCAGTATATCGTTGGGCGACGACACAGCTGCCGCGACGGCCTCACCAAGTATGATAGCATATTGTGAAAACCGACCATCGATCTCGGTATGTCGGGTCAAATCGCTTATTTTGTTGATGACGTCGTTCTCCGTGTAGATATCCGAATATGCGACGGAGAGGCCTATAGCATGGGCGATGAGATTCCTGCTAGCAGGTATAGACTCTCGAAGATCGACAGACATCCGCTCGATTACATTGGAGTCGTCAACGTGTTCTAGATACGCTTTACAGACACCGATTGCAGAGATGTACGCTGTATACGTTTTCGTTTCCTCCGTAGCATTGATTCGTTCAACAGATTCGGCAAGTGGTGCAATAAGCTCATGATCACACCCGACAACTCTCGCTACCTCGCCTACGCCCTCTGGCCAAAACGCACCTTCGTTCGTATCGTCAGACACCGGGTCTAGCTCAGCATCGTATATCTCTTCGAGTGTAGTCTCGAAGCAGTCAGAAAGTGATAGTGACTCGTCTGAGAGGGCCTGTAATTGCCGGACGCGTCCCAGTCCGTTGGCCGCGGCGCGCCGCTTATCATAGGTCGTTGTCCGTATGTGCCAGCCCAACGTGGTAGCCAAGTCGCTGTCCAATCTGTCTGCTAGAACAGTCGCGTGCCCGATACTCCTCGTAAATTGCGTAGAGAGCGGTTCCCGGAAACGCTGGGCGGCCCGGGCGTACATCTGAATATCTGCTCCGGCGAAATCGTAAGTCAATGCAGTACCGAGACCGAGACTCAGTCCGGGTTCTATACGGTCCAGAATGTGTGGTTGTCTGAGGTTGGCACTCAGAAAATCGAACATACTACTGTCGTCATTGATACCGTGAAACTCCATGCACCCGTCGTTGTGACGAACTTGGAACTGCATATATTCAAGACCGACAGAGAATCCAACTATCAGTAGTCTCTGTACCGGAGTGAGAGAGCTCTCAGGGTTTACAGTGCGACTGGACTCTGTAGCGTCACTCTCTGACGTGGATTTAGGAACGCGTTCAATGATGTCACGAACATGATTGACCTCCCACCCCCAGCGTTCAGTCAACACCGTGGCCCCGACGGCCTCCGCAACCCCATCACGTCGGGACGGCACTGCGGAGCGAACGATTCGGTGATGGCCACTATCATCGTTCGTCTCCTGTTCGGTTATTGCGGTTCTGTAGCCGATTCCTCTCAGCAACTTGAGCAATTCGTCGTACGTTAAATCTACGTTCCCTTCGCCGTCCAGCCACTCATTCTGTATATTTGGCTCGAAATCACTGGGGTGCGTTGACACTGTATCTGTCTCGAAGATGGCCTCAACGAGCACTGCTGCGGGACTGTTCGCCGGCAGGTCGAGAACGCTCAACGTCATAGCCAGCGACTGCACGTGAGAAGGATCGATGTTATCGGCGTGACTGTCGAAAATGTACAAGACAGGTATCAAAACGCTCGTGTACGCCGACTGCTTCTCAGTAGACGCCAGATTCAGGTCCGAAATCGATTCATCTGCCAGCACACTCTGTGAAAACTGTAGCGTCTCCTCGATCTCGTTCTCCGTACACTCTGGCCGGAGCCAACAGAGCGCTTCAATGGCTTGTACCGCGCGTAACGCTGTATCTCGATCCTCCCGTTCGGTTCCGATACCGACGATCGTGCGAAGCAGATGTGTGACATCCACCGACAGCTCCGCAAGAGCCTGAGCCAGAGCATCACTGTGACTGTAGGCTATCACCTCGAGCGCATATCGCTGGGATTGCTGACGACAGCGTTCGAGAGCGAGCACCCTACTGGAGCCCGATTCCAACTGGGTGGTGCTATGTACTAGAAATTCGATGAGATGTCGCACCAGTGCTCCAGATTTGGTTGGAATCGCCTGTGTGACGTTTGCTGCGGATCGACAGGCGTCGACGTATCGCAAATACTCCGAAGCCGATTGGTCGGGGTTTACAGCTGGACTGCGCTCCAGACGCTCAAGTAATTCGTCAAATGCTTTTTCGTTGGAGCGGACCTCTTGCATTACTCGTTCAACTGTTCGCACCGGGGCGGAGAATAAAGACTCTTTATGAAATCTAACCTATACGACTGGACAAAAACGATAGAGGGTTGAAAACCGACTGAATCTCAGCCGAAACTGTATCATGGGGTTCCACTGGCATCACAGCGTGATGACTATAGATATGACTCGACCAGGCGGATGGTTCTGTGTGGGAAATCAGTGCCGTGGCGGAAGAATATCCTACGAAGGCTGCCAGGGTAGCCCCAGAACTCACGGGAATATTTCAACGGCGTAATCGTGATTGCACCCTCCGTTTTGGAAAAGGGTAAACAAGCAGACAAATGACTTAATAAATAGCAATGAAAAAGCAATAAAATGATGATAAGTAGCTCAGTAAGAGGCAGTGTTGTTATAGATGAGTGAGGACCCACCGGCACCCGATATGGAGATCCAACAGGTGGGTGAGCCCACGACGGAGCGATTTCGCGAACTCACTGTTCTTGAAGATGTGGGCCACAAGAAAGTTCCACAGATTGCACAAAGTACCTATCACGAGCGCTCATCGCATAGTGACCGGACAAATGTCGAAATAGTTACACGAGCGCTCGAACTGGGGATGAACGTCGTCCTCAAGGGACATCCTGGTGTCGGTAAGAGCTTTCTCGTCCGGTATTTGTGTAATAGAACGAATAGGCCGTTGTATCGGGTGACGCTTTCAGAAACAACCTATCGTGAGGACTTGCTCGGGTCACTCCACCTCGTCAGTGGAAATGACGGCGAGACGGTCACAGAGTGGGTCGATGGTCCGCTGACGGAGGCGGCCCGAACAGGCGGAATTCTCTTATTGGACGAAATCAACGCGGCAGATGCGAACACCGCAGCTGCGCTGAACGCCGTTATGGAGCAACAGGAGACACGGACGCTGTCGATTCCCCAAACTGGGGAGCAGATACGACCCCACGAACAATTCCGTGTGGTCGGGACGGCCAATCCAGGCTATCAGGGAACTTACGAACTTAACGCTGCCTTCGAGGACCGATTTCGCCACGTCAAACTCGAGTATCTCCCAACTGATGTCGAAACTGAGCTTGTGTTTGAGCGGACACAACTCGACGATAGACACGAGTCAGATATTCGTGAACTGGTCTCGTTCGCTAATCGTCTGCGAGAGGCATACGATGATGGCGAGCTCGGGACGCCGATTACGACACGGGAAGTAGTACGGATTGCACGCTTTCTTGAGGACGACTTCATGACGTTACGGGAAGCAGCCCGAAGTGAACTGGTCGCTCGGGTTGACGAATACGACGAGTCACTTGTCGAGACATTGATCGACAAACAACTGTAACAGCAATGGAAATTACTGCTGACACGGATCCAGAAGATGCCAAGGCTGTCCTGACACCAGGCCGGGCGTCAGAAGCTCGACGCAAGGAGCTCGAACGGATCGCGAATCTATCACTACCGCGCTCGCTGACTGTCTCGGTGACGCTGAACCGCTCGGCGGCGGCGTGCCGGCCGGCTGACCGCCAGCACAGATTCGAGATACTGATTCCTACCAAAGAATACGACCAGCCGGTGACGGATCTAAAACGTCCGGTTTGGCATCGGTTTATGCAGGTCGCGCTGTTGTATCACGAACTCGGCCACGTCCTCTATTCTGATTTCGAGCGCCTGGATGTGCTGATGGACGAGGTAGAAGATGGCTGGCAGTATCTATTTAAGATGGTATATAACGCCGTTGAGGATGCTGCTATCGAGTCTCAGATGGCAGCAGAGTATCGATTGCGGGAAGATTTTACGCTGAAAAACATCACGCTGTCAACCATCAGTGACCAGCAGCACCGTGAATTCGTCGAACTGTTCGAACTTACAGACGAGGGCCAGTATGTCCAGACCTACACTGTCTTCGAGGCGGTCCGACAGTATCTGCTCGATACGGGGTTCGGGGCTAGCAACCAGTATGCAGAACTCTGCGACCCAGACTGTGAGAGGCGCAGGCTCAAAGAAGGGCATGAGGGCGCCCTCGCCGAGATACAGCCCCGACTACAAACGTATATTGAGACCATGCTGTCGGAGCCCGACCCGACGGCACGAGTTGATGCAGCACACGAGTGTTTCCAGGCAATCAAGCCGGTATTTGAGTCGCTGCCACCACTACACCGGCGGAAGTTACAGACGAGTAATGCCCGGCCGACAGACGCAGTGGGCGTGTCCACGTGGCCGGCCCGTCGCGCTGACTCGCTCAGTGGACAGCCAGCTGGGTCCACATCTGCGGGGGACGACGAGGGTTCGAACGATACCACAACCGACCCGGGTGCAATAGACCCCACCCAGATACGCCGTCGCCACAGCGGTTCCAGAGGCGGCGGGTCAGGCGGTGCTTTGAGGTCAGACGTCGAGCGCTTGGTGTCAATCGTCTCCGACGAGACGGCCGCCGTTGACTCGCTGGTAATCCCCGACCCAGCTGAGGATGGTGGTGACACCGATCGGTGGAACCAGGCCCGACAGGGCGCTCAAAAACTCATCGCCCATCTCGAAAGTCAACTTCGCCGGGAGCGCCGCCCACAGACCCGGCACGGAACGCGTCATGGTGAGATCGACCCAAGACGTGTCGTGGCGGCGGTCCAAGGCTCTGACCGTGTGTTCTCACAGACAATATCGGGGAGAGAAAAGGACTATTCCTGTCAAGTCGTGTTAGATCGTTCTGGCTCGATGGGAGCTCGAATTGAAACCGCTGAACAGGCTGTTGCACAGCTCGTTATTGCGTTGCAGACGGTGGGTGTCGATGTGTCGGTTACGAGTTTGTGCGACGATGCAGTGAATTTAGAGCTGCCATTCGGTGGTGAAGCTGACGTGTTTGTCGATCGGCTTATGACTCGACGTGCAACAGGGGGTACACCGCTCTCTGACGTGATGGCGGTCGCTCGTCGCCGAGCGCCGACTGGGCGTGGCGCTATCCCGTTCATTATCGTCATCACTGATGGCAACGCGAGGGACCAAGCAGCGTACAAGGATCAAGTTGACCGCTGTCGCTGTCCAGTCTACGGCGTCTATATGGGTAATGACGACACCGACGACGAGACGTATTTTGATCGTGTCGTGTTCACACAACAGGAGTCGCTCGGTATGACATTGTATGAACTAGCCCGAGACTTGTTCAAGAATTTATGAGTCGGGGAGAGCCACCGGCAACGATTACGACGGTCAATAAGGCGGTACGAACGTTTCACCGTGGAGACCGTCCCGCAGAAGATGTAATTTCCGAGTGTCAATCGTTACTCCAGGCGACACATCCCTCAGTACGCGTTGAGGCGTTGAAACGGATACTCAGTGTTGCAGACGCCAGCGACACCGACGTCGCTGACATAGTGGATGGCACTGTCGCCGGATTAGCTACGGCGACATTGGATAACAAAAAACTCGACCTCGATATGGCTGCTGACGTCAGCGAACTCTATGAGGCCAACCCGATGGCATTTAGCCGTCTACTGGAACAACTGGAAGCGATTGCCCGCCGCGAACCCGGTATGACTGCCACGAATCCGCTGTTAGCCGGCGTTTGGATTGGTGACTTGGGGGCGACGAAACCGGGGATAATCAAACGGTCTATCCCGGCGCTTGTGGAAGCAGATTTGGAAGAACCATTGCTTCAGCGTGAAGTCCTTGCTGCGATTGCACGGATCAGGGCGAATGAACCAGCTGTCATCCGCCCGTTCATTGCGACACAAATCCGCACCCTTGACGCTGAGATACCAGGCGCAGTTGCGGCGGCGATACAGAATCTGGGGGTTATTGGTAGCGTCTGTCCAGAATTGGTGCCGCCGATCGAGACATGGGAATCGCTGTTAACACATCCATCAGAATCAGTGAGAGAACAATCGGCTCGGGCAGTCGGCCGTATCGGGGCCAGAGCACAACTCGATGAGGAGTGGATGGGTCGCCCAGATCTCGATGCTATTGCAGATGCACACACCTGGCTGGGAACTGCATTACATGACCCAGAGACAGAGGTGAAAAAAGCGGCATTAGATGCTGTCGAGCGGTTGATGAAGGCTGATCAGTCACTTGCAGCACAATATGCGGACCCAATAGGCAAATTAGCAGCAGATATCGAAGACCAACCGTCACAGGCAGTGCTGTCGGCAATAGTAACGTGCGTTGAATGTGGGGTCCTCCCCGACGCAGCGACAGACGCCTTTAAATGGGGCCTCACTCATTTTTTAAAACGTCACCGGCGGACAGCAGTTCGGGCCATCGCAAGGGCGATCAAATCGGGCCTGTTTACTGATTCTGAGTCCCAGTACTGGGTTGGGCTGGCGGTGTGGTCTGTTATCGAGAAGCGTCGATTTGACTCCGGTGACGACGAAATTCTTGAGGAATTAGCCGAAGCGATTGCGATAGCTGACCTGACCGGGGATGTATTCGGAAATATAAGTGAATTACTTGACACCGAGCATTATAGTGAGATAGACTTTCTCCCGCGGGTCCTCGCAGCGAAGGGAAATAATGTTGATGTTATATGTGATTATTTCAAGAATCAAATCGTGGATGTCGAGAACAGAACCACGCAAGAGGACCTCGCAACCGGGGTTACCCATATGTATGAAATGGATTCGATATCGCCAGATGCCGCTGGTTCGGTAGCAGTTGAACAAATCCGCTGTGTCGAAGGGTTTGAATCACACCCAGCAGCGACACTTGCTACTCTGCCTCGCTGTGATCCGGTTGACGATGCTCTCCGCCTCCTGTGTGAGCGACTCCTGACGGAGTATGAGTCAACAGCAAATCAGGACAGAACAGGCTATCTCGCGGAGGCTATCGAGGACATTGTAACGGCAACACCCGCTGCTGGAGCCGCTGTACGTGATGAGTTGTTGCACTTAGTTCTGTCACCGGTAGTCGAAGAACCACGGCTCGCTAATGGGTTGGCGCATATCGTTGGCGCTGATGCGATTTCACTTACACCGATTGAACAGGCCACTATTGGACGTCATGCTATTAGGACTGACAGCACTCGTGAAGAGGGCTACTGTCTTGCAATACTCCTCCAATCGGAGATCCCAGACTGGCTACGAGGGGCTGCAATCCTACGATTTACTGAGTGCGTAGGGAAAGTACCAACCCTAATAGATGCTATCAGAGACCAATTGGACCGAGACCCTCACCTCGCTACCGCAGTCGTCAATACATTCACAAAGCGGTTCTCAAAAGAAGTAAGAGATTATGTCGCCGATAACGTGAGTCATCCGGCTTGTGCAGCGCTCACAGTCAATAAAATCGAAAACTCGATTCCGGGTCTGACTAGTCAGATTGGGGAAATAACACCACTAGAAGACCTGGGCGAGGTCTCAAAGATAGCTCCACACGTTCTGTCATCCATTGCAGCGTCACCCGACTGTATCTTAGCATACGGACAACGGCCTCCTCTTCTCGGGTGGCTGACTGCTGCTGAGAATCGTGGCTATGGCTATGCGGAGAGCATCGAATCGCTTCAAACCCATCCAGACAAGACTGTTCGCAAGCAGGCTCAGGCCTTGGCCGAAAAATCACAAGAGCCGGCAACGATTCCTCCCACAGCGGCAGTCACGTCTGAGATCGGTGTAGACGTACTGGCGAGACAACTTTCAGCACCGACATCCTCTCGGGAGACAGCTGTTTGTAAGCGGTTGGAAGACATTGCACACACACGACCAGAACTGCGTAACCGAGTCGTCGGACACCTTCTGGCCCGTGTGCAAGGAGCCGACAAAGAGGAGCGGCTTTCGGGAGTGCTTGACGCGCTTGATTCATTGGCAACAACAGGAGCGGTTGTAGAGTGCGATCGTTTCACAACGACCATCTCCCAGTATCTACGCGACCCGTCCGCGCGTGTTCGGCGAACCGCTCTCGTGGTCGCAGCTTCGCGAAGTGACCGGCTAGATCCAGACGTGTTCAGGGCTCCTGCCTTCTATGTTGAGCTCTGTGAACTGTTAACGGACCCTGACCCAATCGTCCGTGAACTGACTGCCCGCTTCATCGCCAGGACTCAGAGGGAGTACGAGCACAGAGATATACTCATAGATGGATTACGCCCGCTGCTTATAGACTGGGGAGCGGCCCGGGAAGAAGCTCTGACAGCACTGAAATCTTTTAGCAAGTATGAGCCGGAAGCGCTCGTTCCAATCTTGCCTGCAATCGTGGATTTGGTTGGAGATGAGAATGAAATAACCAGTAATACCGCATTAGAGTTGTTTATCCGAGTTATAGAATCGGTCCCCGCGTTTCAGCCAGCCTGTACGCATCTTCCGGATGTCTTCGATAGTGATGAATTGCCAACAGCAGCTTTCCGTGCGCTGGCACATATCGATAGCTCACTGCTCGCAACTATCGACGATATGCCGGCGATCCTTGTCCACACACTTACTGCAACCGAAGACCGAGACAAAGGCCATCTCGCCGCGACGCTGCTTGAGCGCCTCGCCCGTGAAGCCCCAGGCAAAGTAAACGACCAACTACAAGAGACGGAGAATATCCTGACGGACAGCGAAATCCAAATTCGTGTCGGCGAATTCGGCCTGTATCGCGCTGCGGCAGTCGTCGCTGATGCTGAGTCACCATCTATAGTAAACGCGTTCGGCGATGCGCTCGAATCGACATTGGATCCCGACAGTACAAATGGCGGTCGTCAGTCAAACACCAAAGAAGCGAGCAGGTCGCTCGAACTCCACGAACTCCAGGCAGCCGCTGCGCAAGCGGCCAGCACAGCTGGTCATTCAAGCTTCCTACACGTGCTGACAGAATATCACGAATACGATGATACACACAGACCTGTACCGGAGAACATCGCCCAATTTCTGCTGCGTGCTGACGACACAGACGCTGACACTGCCCTCCAAGCGCTCCTGGACCACCACGAGCACTCGATGCATACCGCAGTTGTTGAGGAACTATCTGACCAGAATGTAGCCAACCGGCGGCAACGACGAAACCGTTTGAATTTACTGGAATCCCTGCTGCCCCGTGCTGGTGCCAGTCCTGGTGGACGTGCCGGAATCGATACCATTATTACCGAACTGGCGGATTCGGACTGGCGGACGCGCTATCGGGCTGTCGAAACACTGTGTCGGATTGGAGCAACACCGGCGCTTCCGGCTGATGAAGCGCTGACTCACGTGTTACCGAAGCTCTCTGACGACCGGTCGAAGGTAACGGAGGCCGTCATTGATGGACTTCTTGACCTGTGTAACCGGGGAGAAATAGGACCGACGACGTTAGTCGAGTTGCTCACGAATCGAGCGACAGGCACACCCCCGGCAGCTGCTGCAGCCACTGCCATCGCGCATATTGGGCTACGGTATTTGCGGGTCAGGACACTGGCGGTCAACCGTTTAGCGGTATTGCTTGATGATGACCGACGTGTCGTTCGAAAAGCTGGGGTGATGGCACTGAAGCGAATAGGGGAAGCAGATGCCGACGCTATTAGTCGTCTCGCAGACCGTCTTGAGACACTATCCGAATCGGACCCTGGACCGAACGTCCGTCATTACGCGGACCTGTGCCTTACGAAAATCACTACAGACTGATGGCAACAATACCGCAATGCATCGTTCAAACTTCTAAATGGTTATTTTCGGACGCGTCCTACCCAGCAGGCCCCGGCCCTTCTAAGTGAGTTGCTAGCAAACTTGCGCACAACAAAATGTCCGATACGGTTGTCAGTGAAATAGCAACGTCCGAGTTTGACGACGTCGGCGTGCATTTCACGTGTGGCGTTGACCATGGTGATATCGATGGCCTCCAAACGCGGGAAGAGAAGCAAGAAGGTATCGCAACGGCGTTCTATCGGACAGCACTAACAGCAAGAATTGTGGCCCACAGCACAGAGTCTGTAACGCTCGAAACCGAAGGCGGACATCGATTCGAGCTCCGGGAAACACAAATGGATGACGCGGCACTCTATGCTGGCACTGATGAGGAAGCGACATACATCCAGAAGAATGGCTTCCGCGCAGGCCAACAGGTAGTCTATTTTGACAGTACCGACGAACCGACGGCCGTGCCGACCAGCTGTGATGGTGTCACAGTCGAACAACAATCAAGCGAGTATCGGGATGGTCCGTACTATACTGGGACAATAACCGGCTTTCTGACTGCTGCAGAACCACGAGCGCTACATATCACGACAGCTGATGGGTACAGGTTCATCGTCGGGAACGATTCGATGGGTAATGAATCCGTTAGCTATGTCGATCCATCGGGGGTCCAGAAGTCGCTGGATGCTATTCATCTTAATGAGGGCGGCATCCCTCCCGTCGAATAAGCGTCCAAAAACGGTGCATGAAATTATTATCAGATCCATCCTGAATACGGTGCAGATGAGAAGCAACAGCACCTGCAGATAGCTTCACAACTAGATCAGGTCCATCATAGCGTCTCGTAGTATCCCGGCCTCAGTACGGCCAGTCACCGATGACCTTCATCCCCTCAGCGAGGGTTTCCGCTTCAAGCTGCTCGGCTATTTTTGCGGGTGGTCGGTGGGTGATCGTTGTTTCGTCACTGGCGATTTCGACCACCAGTTCGGTCAAGAGAATCGCCTGTTCACGCAGATCACGCACGGACAACTTATCGAGCGTATCCGCGTAGGTATGACCCCAGCCACGGCCTGTGTCACCGGTATCGGCCCGGACGTGATAGCCTGGCACGCCCCGCATGACGTACGGCCAGTGGTCGCTGTGGGGGTTCAGTTTTCGGGGCACGTCGATCGGGTGGTCCATCCGATCGGCCACTCGCTGGGCGGTACCGGCCAGCTCATCGAAGCCGTGTGCATGGCACTGTAACGTTCGGTTGCGGACCACGCCGTCGTTGTTGACGATGGCCTTGATACTGTCGTGGTCACGACGGGTCGCATCGTAGTGTGAGCCGACGAGTCCGACCTCTTCGGCTCCGTAGACGAGACAGTGGACGCGTGTGTCGAGTTCGTTTTCCCGGTGAGCGAGTGCGCGTGCTACTTCGACGACGAGCGCAGTGCCGGCGCCGTTGTCAGCCGCTCCTTCCGCGATATCGTGGGCGTCGACGTGGCTCGTCAACAGGACATACTCTTCGGTGTCCGGTCCGAGGTCCGCATGGATATTCTGACTGCTCGCGTCGTATGCCTCGGCGTCGACGTTGACAGAGATGCTGTCACCCTCGAACCGGCGAGCGAGTCGCGCGCCGACTTCCTTCGAGACGCCGACGGCCGGGATATCGCCGATTGGTGCCTCCGCAGTGCCGACGCTGCCGGTCGGCGGGAGACAACCCTCCACGTGATTGCTGTAAATAAACGCCGCAGCACCGGCCTCAACAGCACGGTAATACTTCTCACGCCGGTGGACGTATCGGTCGTACCAGTCGGGCACATCGCTGGCCGCCAACACGACTTTTCCACTGAGGTCGCGGTCGAAATCAGACGGCAACCCATACCCAACGTCCACCAGTTCGCCCGTCACCTCGGCAGCCGGACTGCGGGGGAGCGCAATGCAGTCCTGCGTGGTATCACCACCGTCTATCGACGCTGAACCGCGGGACCAGCCCTGCAGGTCGAACGTTTCGAGTCGGGTGTTCCGTGCACCAACCGCGGCGAGCACATCTCGCGTGGCTTCGGCGGCGCGGCGCTCGCCGTCACTGCCAGCCATTCGCGTGTCTATGTCGACGAGTGTTTCCAGGTGCTCCCAGCCAACGTCGCTCGTGAACGTCTCGCCTATCCAGCCGGTCATAGACTGGTGTTAGGGTGAGAGTCCCAAATACTACCTGGGAGGTGCGTACTGGCGTCGTGCCAGTGCTTGTGAATTGCTTGAGACTGAGAGAGGCCACAGGTTCGGAGGCTGTCTACGCTCTTCGATCACCGATTAATGTTCAAGATTTTGCTTGGTCTGCTGGACATCGCCAGTCCCAGTTCGACGCAGTGAGACCACGTCGGTTGGGGTTTCGACGACGACAGCTTCCCCACCGGGGCTGTCGACGTTTTGCCTGATGACGTTCTCACAGAGTACTGTCCCCTTCTGTGTCACAGTGGTTTGTCGCGTATGTCCGACGACCTGTGGTGGGGCATCCGCCGGAAGGTACTCGAAACCGAGCCAGATGAGGCCGGCCGGCGGACGTTTGAGATGTCGTTTCCCCATCCCAAGGACGAGCGGGTAGTCGTCGACGACAGCTTTCTGGATGGTGTGGTCGTCGGAGCTGCCGAGATTCTCATGGAGGCGCTCCGCCGCGGTTGCTAACCTATCGTTCACTGTTGAGACATCGTATGCTGTATCATAACCGGCGTGGGCGTAGGTGACGGTGTACCCCTCGTAGGCGGCGACGACGTGCCCGTCACGTATCCCGTCGATCAGCGCGTGGCGCCCCTCGAGGTCGACCTGCCCGGAATACCACTGCTCCCAGTTGAACAAATCCTGGGTGAGAATCGCCATCTCGTGGTTCCCCAGTGTAGTACGGACCCGTCCGTTCGGGGCCTCCTCGATCAGCCGCGCCGCCAGCTGGACCGTCTCCAGATTCTTCGGGCCGCGGTCGACGAGATCGCCGTTGAAGACGAGAACATAGTCATTGCCGGCCCAGTGTAGTGCTCCGTTGCCATCCTGCTCGACAATCGGGTCGAACTCTGGGTGGTCCGTGAGTGTCAGTAAGGCGCTTCGAGCTGCATCTAGATAGCCGTGAATATCGCTGATACTTACGATGGCGGGCGCCGAGCGGTCAGAAGCGTGGGCAGCGACGGTATCCCGATAGCCGTCGGTAACTGGGGCGGTGTTGTACTCGTTAAGCGGGAACACCTTTCCCTGTGCGTCTTCGGCGGGGCGTTGTTCGCTGTCTGAATCAGGGCGCACTGGCTGTTTCTACTGGCTCGACTGGCTTGGGCATGGTGGGAGACTCACTCTAACTTTCGACCACGCAATCGTCCACCGAAGCAGTCTAAACGATGTTCTAGTATTACAGGTTGGGAATAGGATTCATGACTCTGCTGCTCAGGCCTATTGATTGGGTTCCCGCTCAGACTGTTGTAGTATCGACCGACGAAGGCAGTAATCAGAGGGCGATCCGTCGTCTGCTCGGGCGTGAAATCTAATCGAGAGGTACTCGTCTTACAACCTTCTCCATAGCGTAGAAGGTCCGCGAAAGCAAGCGCTGTGTATCGAAACTACAGAACCAACCATCATAGCAGAAACGTGCTTGGCTATAGTCTCACACTGTCTGAACTAGAAGCGATTTGTGAGTAGCAAGCCGCTGGTTGCATCCTCTACACTGCATAGTCTTGGAATCGAGGGAAGGAGTATATAATCCTAGCTCTAGTGGCTTTTGCAACAACGACAATCGTCCCTTGGCATAGTCACCGAAGTGTGTCCCTGACCGCCAATTCAGCACCACCGGCCCGGATCGCGTCGTGGTGTCCTGAGCAACAGGGGGATCGAAAATAATGCCACTCTCTCAGCCTTTCACCACATGGCAGCGAACAAAGCCGCCAGCAAACAAGGGTGTCTATGAGCTAGGTCGGCCCGCACCCACAGAGACTGGCTATGCGATAGTGTACATCGGATCTGGCAATATCAATCGAAGACTGCGTGATCATTCCAGAAACAAAGATCTCTGGTGTGTATATCGCTGTGAGGTGACGAATAGCACTCAGCGAGCTCGACAACGCGAACGTGCTGAGCAGCGCCGATTCATCGAAAAAAATGGTAGATTGCCATTTTACAATAAGCGAATCGGCTGAGTGTGACGGCGGACATCAGGCAGCATATCGGTTTATCAGTTCAAAAACATTCCAGGAATCCAATAATTTTGTCGGTCCTGGTAAAATAAGTGTAACTGCTGATGGCTCAGAACACGTCGGAGACGCCAACAACTGGCGGCCCTTCTCCAAACGACGCGATATTCGCATATGTGAAGGAAGACATTGTCCAATACCCGAAGGGTCAATGTTCCTATTATTACCGATAAAAAACCGCGATTTTCGTATCACAGTGCTGGCATCTCGCTGAAGAATCACCCGAGACGTCTGGGCCCCAGTTTTTTTGATAGACCCGTACACCTTTGAGTTTCTTATCTCGGGGAATTGTAACTAAGGCTTCTTTGCCACACTTAGGGCAAGCAACATTAGTAGTTGCCATACAGTCACAAAATGGATGGATATATAATATATCTTCTTGGGTACCAGATTTGGATTAGGTTTGATATGCCTAGGAGTATGACTCGCGTCCTTGGAGCGTGTCTAACGTTTCAGTGAGCTACACTGTCTCAAAACCAGGGAAGTCCTACTTCTGTGCGGAAGCAACTTCGTCTCGTTGTTCAGCAATTTCTGGACTAGTGTTAATATCTCGCCACTAATTGCCAGAGAAGATATGAGTGCGAATTCATGAGACAATAGACGCCAATTGAGATATTTACTACGGATTTATACCCAGCGATTCAACATACGTTCTATTTTCCTTTGACAGGGAGTGACGTCTATGTATAGATGTGATGTCACAGCCTAACTCCACATCACGGTTGTTCGAACAGTTCGACGAACACGACTTCGAAGCCATGCGCGATGACGGGCACGACGAGTACCGTATCCGTTTCCAGAACGGGCGTGAGCGCCGAACGTGTCTCACTGTCATAGCTTACTACGCCCGACTCGATCCCGAAGCTACCGTCACTCTCCTGTAGAACACAATCCGGGGAATCCAGCGTATTGCGTACGGCCACACGAATCACTCTGCCTGCTCCTCGCGACGTGCCTGCGCGTTTCCAATGGCGGGCAACGACGAGGAGTTTTATACACGGATTCAACTTCGATTGCCCGAAGCTGTCGGGCTTCAACGCCCATTCCAATAGGGTCCAGGTCAATTCCGGTCCTCGCTTTCAGGTGGAGGCAACACAGACCATGACCGCAATTCCGTTCGACCTACTCGGGGCCTTCTTCGCCGGCCAGTTCATCCTGGCCGCCGTCGGGGTCTTCGTCGGCTTCAAGCTCCTCGAAATCAACTGGGGGCTCGGCTTCATCGGCAGTACCGCACTCGGACTCAGCATCCTCGCCGGCCAGTGGTACCTCGGCGACGTCATCTGGGATCCCGGCCTCGGTGTCACCCAACTCCTCGAGACCGTCCTGGTCTTGCTGGCCGGTTCCATCCTCGGTATCATGCTCGTGCTCACGCTCTTCGAGCCCGACACCGGTCACGACGAATCGACCGACGACCACCGGCTCTCCGGCCACAGCTCCGCATCCAACGAGGACGTCAATCTGCCTGGCGGCCTCGGGGAGGACTAATCCATGGTGAAACTTCGCGACGACGTTCCCGACTCCATCAAGAAACTCGGCAAGAAACTCAAGGGCGTCTTCACCCCTTACGCCACTGAAGACCAGGCCGAAGCCGCCCGCCGCCGCTTCGAAAAGGCTGTCTTCCACAGCCAGTACTCCGTCGACCAGTTCGAAGCCGCGCTCGACGAACACCGCCACAAAATGCGGAAGCTCGGCCAAGCCATCAGTGACTGCATCAAAGAGTTCCGCAAACACTGGCGTAAAGCCGACAAACTCGGTGCCCACCGCGGCAAACACCACCGTGCTATCGCCAAAACCTGGTTCAAACGCACCCTCGCCCTCGAAGAGCGCATCGACGCCCACCTCGAAAAGTTCGAGGAGAAACTCGACGTCCTGACCGCCTGGCGACAGTACAAGATCAAAAA
>SDGW01000315.1_pt1 | contig 20516 bp, 22 predicted proteins | sample 2873831 | NCBI WGS metagenome assembly SDGW01 (sample SAMN08132700, study PRJNA421101) | hypersaline lake metagenome | isolation source: celular fraction 0.22 microns magnesium sulfate-rich crust from ephemeral... | place: Spain: Penahueca Lagoon, Toledo | collected 2011-07
CGCCCCCCCGCCCCCCGCCGCGCCCGCCTCGAGTTCGGCCGCCACGGCCGCGGGCTCGCGATCGGTCGTGTCGATCTCGTAGACCGACTCGAGGCCGTGTTCCTCGACCGCCTCCGAGAGGATCACGTCGAGCGCCTCGCTCTCGGCGTTCTCCTCGGCCTTCGCGGTGGTCTCGCCGCGCTCGAGCAGGCGCTGCTCGAGCGTTTCGGGGTGGCACCGAAGGACGACCACGCGGTCGGCGTCGAAGTGATGCGCGAGGTGCGATTCGATCGCGACGTCGTCCCGCCCGTCCAGCCACTCGGCGAGCGCCTCGAGGTCGGCGACCTTGCTCCCGCGGTCGGCGTCGACCTCGGTGTAGAGTTCCTCGTCCTCGAGGACCCGGTTGAGGTGGATCACCTCGAGGTCGGGGGGCGACTCGCCGCCCGCCTCCGCTGTCGCGTTCGGGTCCGCCGCCTCGGCCAGCCGCGACTCGAGCAGTTCCGTCGCGGTCGTCTTCCCGGTGCCGGGCGTGCCGGTGACCGCGACTCTCACGTGTCGGCCACCTCCGCGTCCGGATCCGTCGCGGGAGCGGGATCGACGTCGAGGTCCGCGAGGACCTCGTTGAGCGTCTCGACCGCCCGCTCGGTTTCGTCCTCGGTGCCGCAGGTGATGCGGATACAGCCCGGCAAGCCGAAACTCGAGCAGTCACGAACGATGACGCCGCGTTCCTGCATCTCGGCGGCGACGGCCGAAGCGTCGCCGACGCCGACGAGGACGAAGTTGCCCTGGCTCTCCCAGACGTGCGCGTCGACGTTGTCGCGCATGTACGCGCGGGATTCGCGGGTGGTTTCGACGGTCCGGACGACGTGCTCCTCGTCGTCGATGGCCGCGAGACCGGCCCGACAGGCGAGTTCGCTCGCCGCGAACGGCGTGTTGACGCGGGCGTAGGCGTCGGCCCACTCGTCGGGTACGACGGCGTATCCGAGGCGAACGCCGGCCAGCCCGTAGGCCTTCGAGAACGTCCGGAGGACCGCGACGTCGTCGCGGGCGTCGAATCCGTCCCAGCCTTCGACCAGCGCGATGGCGCTTTCGCCGTCGGCGAACTCGCCGTAGGCCTCGTCGACCACGACCAGCGTTTCCTCGTCGGTCTCGTCGGCGAGGCGGTCGATCTCCGCGAGCGGCATCGTCGAGCCCGTCGGGTTGTGGGGACTCGTGAGCCAGATCACGCGCTCACCGTCGTAGGCCTCGAGGACGGTGTCGGCGTCCTGCGTGAAGTCGTCGGCTTTCGAGAGGGCGTACTCGCGAACGCCGCCGTGGTGAAATCGTGCGCTCATCCCGTAGTAGGCGAATCCGGGCGTGGGAACGAGGACGTCGTCGCCCGGCTCCAGCGCCGCCCGGTGGAGGTAATCGATCGCCCCGTCGCCGCCGTTGGCCAGCCAGACCTGGTCGTCGGCGACGTTCCAGCGGCCGGCGACGGCGGTCGTGAGATCGGCGTGTGCGGCCTTGGGGTAGGAACTCACGCTCGAGGCCGTCTCCCGGATGGCGACGGCGGCGGCCGGCGAGGGGCCGTGCGGGTTCTCGTTCGAGGCGAGCTTGATGAACTCGGAGGGGTCCCGGTCGAGTTCGCGGGCGACCTCCTCGATGCCTCGACCCGCCTCGTAAGCGACGTGATCGGACAGGTCGCGCGGTTGCATACGCGATTCCAGTTTCCCGTGGCTCTTAAGGGTGCTTACATATGGTCGATCCGTTCGCGCCGACTGACACGCTATCGAACCACCGCATGCTGGCGGCGACAGGAGGTTCTACCGGACCTTCCAGAGCAACGACCGCAGTTTGTATCCGAGCGAACCGTTTCGATAGCCGGTCCAGCCGCTCATCCCGCCCGCGAGCGTCGCCGCGTCGTATCCCTCGTCCGTCAGCACGGCGGTGGCGCGCTTGGCGACCACGCCCATCTTGCACACCACGACCACGTCCTCGTCGGTCGGGATTTCCTCGAGTCGACTGCGCAACGCGTCGTCGTCACCGGCGCGTAGCGCCTCGTAGACGGGGACGTTGTGGCTGTTCGCGATCGCGTTCGACTGAAACGCCGATCGCGGGCGGATGTCCAGTATGAACGGCTGCTCACCCGACCCGAGTCGGTCGTCCAGTTCGTCCGGGCGAATACGGCTCATCGAGCCAATATTGTTTTGAGAATACAAAACCGTGGCGCTTCGAGCGCCCCACCGGGCTACGAGTCACCGCCCGTGAAGTCGCTCGAGTCGAGCGAGCGAGTCGGCGTCGTCGGGGTCCTTGTCAGACCGCACGCCCTGGAACCGCGGGAACCGCAAGGCGTAGCCCGAGGAGTACGTCGGCGAGGACTGGATCTCCTCGTAGCCGACCTCGAAGACGACCGCCGGCTCAAGGTCGACCGCCTGACCGTCCTCCATCGCGATGTGAGGCTCGAGCAACTCGGTCAACTCCCCGAGTTTCTCGTCGGTGATGCCGGTCGCGACCTTGCCGACGGTCTCGAGGGCGTCGCCCGCGCGCACGGAGAGTTCGAAGGTCCCGAGGAAGGTCGCGCGTCGGCCCTCGCCCCATTCGGCTCCGGTCACGACGCAGTCGATCGTCTCCACGTCCGGTTTGCGCTTTCGCCAGTGTTTCCCGCGTCGCCCCGGCGAGTACGTCGAATCGGGATCCTTGAGCATGATCCCCTCGTGGCCGGCCTCGAGGGCGTCGGCGTCGATCGACTCGATCTCGTCGGGATCGTCGGTCAGTCGGAGCAAAGAGAGTCCCTCGATGTCCGCGTCCGCCGTCCCATCGGTAGCGTCGGCGGCCGCGAGTACCGACCGGAGCCGATCGTGGCGGGTCGTCAGCGGGTCCTCGAGCAAGTCCTCGCCACCGGCGTGCAGGCAGTCGAAGAAGACCGGCCTGACCGAGACGTCCTCGCGGGCCTTCGCCACGTCGTGTTTCCGGCGGAACCGCTTGAGGACCTCCTGGAAGGGCAGCGGCGAGCCGTCGTCGTCGATCGCGACGACTTCGCCGTCGAGGATGGCGGGCTCCTCGAGGGTTTCCTCGGCGAACTCGACGACCTCGGGGAGGGCGTCGGTGACGTCTTCCATGTTCCGCGAGAAGACGCGGGTCTCGGCCGTCGGGCCGTCGCCGCCCGCCGTCCCGGTTGGGTCGTAGTGCAACTGGATCCGCGCCCCGTCGTACTTCCACTCGACCGCGGCCTCCTCCCACTCCTCGAGCGCGTCGGTCACGGTTCCGGCCTGGGCGAGCATCGCCTGGACGGGGCGGCCGACCTCGAGGTTCGTGGCGTCGAGGCCCGCAAGTCCCTCGTCGCGGGCGATGCGGGCGACCTGACCGTAGTCGTTCGACACCTGCAGGGCCCGTTCGACGCGATCCTCGGGGACGTCGAAGGCCTCGGCGACGGCGTCCCGCACCGTCCCCTCGCCGACGCCGATGCGCATCTCCGAGAGGACGAGCCGGGCGAGATACCGTGCTTCCTCGCTCGAGCAGCGGTTGAACAGGCCGAAGAGCAGGTCGACCTTCCGGTCGTGGCTGCCCGACCCCTCGGCGGCGGCCAGCTCCGCGAGCGTGTCGTAGACCTCGCGGACGGTGAGGTCGCCGCCATCGCTCCCGGGATCGGCCCCGCCGCTACCGTCGGTGAACGCGCCCAGTCCCTGCTGGCCGCCGAAGTCGTAGCCCGCCGCCACGTCGCCGATCTCGCCGACCTCGGCGAGTCGCTCCTCGACGTCGTCGCTGCTGACGTTTCGCCCCGCCGCGCGGGCGATCGCCTCGTAACACGCGCTCGGCCCGATATCGAGCGTCGTCGAGTCCCAGGCGGGGAACACCCGCCCCTGGACGAACCGCGCGACGACTTCGATCTCGTCTCCGGCGTCCGCGAGCAGGTCCCTGACGTGGGCGACGATCTCGAGGTCGGCGGGTTCGGCGTCGATCGTCCCGGCGCGGTCGGCGAACGTGGCGAACTCCATCGGCGGAGTGTATCGCCGGGGGGAGTAAAACGGTTCTGAGAGCGAGCGCGGATCGACGATCCCGATGGCTGCATTTAAAGGCGTTCGGGTACGCACTCGGTGGTATGCCCGAGGAAGAGGAACTCGCCGCGCGGGTCGCGGACGTGCTGTCGGTCGACGCCGACGACTTCCGCCGGCAGGCGGCGGCGGACGCCGAGGTGATCAAGGAGGGCGTCGAGGAGGGGGTCTTCGACAACCCGCAGGCGATCGTCGGCCTCGAGTACGAGTTCTACGCGGTCAAGGCCGACGGCTGTACCCTGCGGCGGGTTCCGCGTCGCCTGCTCGAGTTGATCGGCTTCGAGAAGGAACTGGGGCTGCACAACGCGGAGATGACGACGAGCCCGCAGCCGCTGAACGCCGACGGGTTGACGGCCCAGGAGGCGGAGGTCAAGTCCCGGCTTCGGACGGCGCTCGACGTGACCCAGTCCGAGCGGATGCGGCTGGTCAGCGACGCGCTCTGGACGCTCCCGCCGGAGGGCGAGGACGCCGAGACGTACCTCACCGACAGCGTCGAGCGGACGACCACGGACGAGGACGGTACCGAACGCGCGGTCCGGGTCGCGACGAACATGAGCGACTCCGCCCGGTATCACGCGATGGCCAACACCGAGCGGGCCCAGGCCGCCGGGATGCGGATCGAAGCGCCCCACGTCTCGCTGCAGGCCGACACCGTCATGCCCGAGAGCCTGATCACGTCGATCCAGCCCCACTATCAGGTGCCCCACGCCGCCGACCTGCCCGACTACTTCAACTACGCGCTGCGGATCGCGGGCCCGCTGCTCGCGCTGGGGGTCAACTCGCCGTTCTTCCCCGCGGACCTCTACGACGAGGGCGCGAGTGCCGAGGAGATCCTCCGGGACGGCTGGATGGAACACCGCATCAGCGTCTTCGAGACGGTCCTCAACGATCCGGCGACGGGCGAGGGCAAGGTCCGGTTCCCGCGCGATCTCGCGTCCGTCGACGAGGCGATCGACCGGATCGCCGACGACGACACCATGGTCCCGATGCCGGTCGAGTCCGGCGAGCGGTTCGACGACCAGTTCCCCCACTTCAGCCGCAAACACGGCACCTACTGGCGGTGGGTCCGCCCGGTCTTCGGCGGCCCGACCCGCTCGGCCGCCAACGCCCGCATCGAGTTCCGCCCGATCCCCGCCCAGCCGACGGTCCGGGACTCGGTCGCCTTCCTCGCGGCCTTCGCCGGCCTGATGGAGAGTCTCACCCGGCTCGAGCACCCCGTCGTCGAACTCGACTGGCAGCGCGCCCGGGAGAACTTCTACGCCGCGATGGTCGACGGCCTCGAGGCGGACCTGACCTGGATCACCAACGACGGCAAGGAGACGACCGACGGCCTCGCGCTCTACGAGGACCTGCTGGCCCACGCCGAGGACGGGCTGACCAACCGCGGGTTGAGCGAGGAGGACGCCGCCAAGTACCTCTACCCGCTCCGGCGGCGCGTCCGTCAGGGCGTGACCCCCGCCAGCTGGAAGTGCGAGCAGGTCGAGGCCGCGCTCGCGGACGGTGAAGACCTCGAGGGAGCGATCGAGGCGATGCAACGGGCGTACGTCGCCCGCCAGTCGGAGACGCTGCTCGAGGGAAGCTTCGCGGACTGGATCGGCGACTGACGGTTCGCCGCCGGTCGACTGGCTAAAAGAAGCGTTAGCGGGCCGGTTCGACGTTCTGGTTCGTCCGGAACAGGTTCTCCGGGTCGTATTCCGTCTTGATCGCGGCCAGCCGGTCGTAGTTGTCGCCGTAGGCGCGGTTCTCTTCGCCCTCGCGCTCGCTGATGAAGTTCACGTAGACGCCGCCGGTGGCGTACGGTGCCATGGCGTCGAAGAACTCCCGGGACCAGGCGATGCACTCGTCGTCCATCGCGGGGTCCTCCCAGCGCGTGTGAACGTTCATGCCGTACGCCGCATCGCGGTGGGGAAACGCCGTCCCGTCGGCCGGCACTCGTCCCATCGCGCCGCCGAGCTGCCCGAAGAAGATCTCGGACTGCGGTGACGGCAGGTTCCGCGCGTATTCGACCGCGGTATCGATGGCGTCGTCGGTGAGTTCGCTGAAGTTGTGCGACTTCCAGTAATTCCGGGCACCCTCGGTGAGCAGCGGATCGAACGCCTGCTGGAACGCCGCGTACCGGTGGGGACCGACCGTGTCGACGATCGGCTCGCCGTACTCGCGGACCGGGGCCAGCGCCGCCGCTCCCGCGGCCACGTCGCCGGCGTAGAACGGCACGACCACGAGCACGTCCGTGCCGTGGACCTCCTCGGGGAGGAACGGGAGCGGCGGTGCCTTTCGGAGGATAACCCAGACCGTCGACTCGTCCGGCGCCCCCTCGTTGTAATCGCGGACGTGTCGGAGGACGTCCGGCGCGTCCGCGCCGCGATAGACGACCAGTCCGGCGAGCACGTCCGGGCCCACCTCGTGGAGATCGAATTCGAAGGCCGTGACGACGCCGAAGTTGCCGCCGCCGCCCCTGACCCCCCAGAACAGGTCCCGGTTCTCCGTCTCGCTCGCGTGCCGCAGTTCGCCGTCGGCGGTGACGATATCGACCGCACGGAGGTTGTCCACGCTCATCCCATACTTGCGGGTGAGCCAACCGAAGCCCCCGCCCAGCGTGAGTCCGGCGACGCCGGTCGTCGAGTTGATTCCCAGCGGCGTCGCCAGTCCGAACGCCTGCGTCTCGTGGTCGAAATCCGCGAGGGTCGCCCCCGGCTCGACGCGAGCCGTTCGCTCCGCCGGATCGACGCGGACAGACCGCATCGCCGAGAGGTCGAGCATCAGTCCGTCGTCGCAGACCGCATTCCCCGCGATGTTGTGTCCGCCGCCCCGCACCGCGAGGGGGAGGTCGTGGTCGCGGGCGAAGTCTACCGCGGCCATCACGTCCGAGACGCCCCTCGAGCGAACGATGAGCGTCGGATACTTGTCGATCATCCCGTTCCAGACGGACCGGGCCTCGTCGTAGTTCGGATCCGCCGGCCGAAGCACCTCGCCGCGAAGTTCCTCGCCGAATCCGTCTATTGCACCGTCGTCTACGGGTGTGGTAGTCACTGCCATTTTCCCTCGGTATCTCTACGCCTCGCTCAAGCTTATATTTTCACATAATTAATAATTATAGTAGCTCCGACGGACGGGAGTGACTCGAGAACTGCCGAGTGAACGCGCGACTCGAGCGGACGGGACAGATGCGTTCGCCGCCTACTGATCGCTCTCGCGGCACGAACGACCGGCGCGAAATCGGACATATCTGCTCCGCCGACCATCGTGTTAGATCTCCGCCGGTCGCCTCGGGCCGCTACGGTAACTTCCCGGGAATGAACGAAGACCCCGCGAGACTGCTCTACGGCGACAACTACGACCGGCTGGCCGCGGTCAAAGCCGCGTACGATCCGGAGAACCTGTTCGGATCGAACGCTAACGTCGCGCCCCGGACCAGCGACGCCTGAGCGGCACTGACCGCCCCAGGTTCGGCCGAAAGCGATTAAGTACCCTCGCTCGAGAGTTGCGGGTATGGTAACCTTCCTCTCCGGGGGCACCGGCACGCCGAAGCTGTTGGACGGCGCTGCCGCCGCGTTCTCGCCGGAGGAGACCACGGTCGTCGCCAACACGGGCGACGACATCGAACTCGGCGGGCTCTTCGTCTCGCCGGACGTCGACACGCTGCTGTTTCAGGGTGGTGGCATCCTCGACCGGGAGACGTGGTGGGGCATCGAGGGCGACACGCACCGAACGAACTCGGCGCTGAAAGACATCGCGTCGGCCGCGGACCTGCCCGACGGGCCGCAGTACCTCCCGGAGGAGCGCCAGACCGCCGGCCGCGACCTCGCGAACTGGCGTCGCTTTTCGGGCGTCGCCGAGTTCATGACGATCGGCGACCGCGACCGGGCGGTCCACATCACGCGAACCAGCCTCCTCGACGAGGGCCACACGCTGAGCGAGGCGACCCGAAAGCTCGCCGACGGGTTCGGGCTCACTATCGATCTGTTCCCGATGAGCGACGACCCCGTCGCCAGCCTCGTCCACACGGACGAGGGGTTGATGCACTTCCAGGAGTACTGGGTCGCCCGCCGGGGCGAGCCGACCGTCGACACCGTCGAGTTCCGCGGGTCCTCGGAGGCCGAGCCCGCGCCGGGCGTCCTCGAGGCCCTCGAGGACACCGTCGTCATCGGACCCTCGAACCCGGTCACCAGCATCGGCCCGATGCTCGCGTTGCCGGGCGTCGCCGAGACGCTCGCCGAGACCACCGTCGTCGCCGTCTCGCCGTTCCTCGGAGACGACGCCTTCTCCGGGCCCGCCGGGGACCTCATGGCGGCCGTCAACGCCGAACCCAGCACCGCGGGGCTGGCGACAGCCTACCCCTTCGCCGACGCGTTCGTGATCGACGAGAGCGACGACGCCGCGTTCGAGGTTCCCACGATCAGGACCGACATCGAGATCGACTCCCGCGAGGACGCCGCCCGCGTGATCCGCGCCATCGAGGCGGCGATCGAGCGCGCAGAATGAGCCGCGTCTCGTTCGCGCCGCCGCTCGCACTGGCGAGTCTCAGCGGCGAGGCCGACGCCGACTGGGCGCGGGCCGGGGCCGACTACGCCGGCGCCGCCTTCCTCGGCGGGATCGCCCTCGACGACGACTCGCGTGCGGCCGCGCGCGAACTCGTCGCCCGCGATCGGTCCGAGTTCCTCCCCGACGACCCGCTCGCGTTCGTCGACGGCGAACTCGAGGCCCTCGCCGACGTTCCGATTCAACCGGCGTTCAACGTCCGAAGCGCCACTGTCGAGCCGGTCGTCGAGGCCGCCCGGACCTGTCGGGACCGGGACGCTTACCTCGAGATCAACGCCCACTGCCGGCAGGACGAACTCTGTGCCGTCGGCTGCGGCGAGACGCTGCTGAAAGACGGCGAACGCCTCGCGACCTACGTCGACCGGGCGGCCGACACCGGCGCGACCGTCGGCGTGAAGGTCCGCGCGGAGGTCCCCGGCGTCGACCTCCCCGACCTCGCCGCCCGTCTCGAGGACGCGGGCGCGGCCTTCGTCCACGTCGACGCGATGGACACCGAGTCCGTCGTCGCCGACGTGGTCGACGCCACCGACCTGTTCGTCATCGCAAACAACGGCGTCCGCGACGACGAGACCGTCCGCGAGTACGTCGACTACGGCGCGGACGCGGTCAGCGTCGGCCGCCCCAGCGACAACCCCGCCGTCCTCGAGCGAGTCCGCGAGGCGGTTGATCGGCGGCTAGGGCTCGAAGCCAGTCGATAGCGCCGTCGCGCACGAGCCGGGTCCGAATCGACGCACCACGAAGACAAAAGTGTGGCCGCGACGAGTCGACCGGACGACCTGCGGTGGCGCGCGCAGTATCGCGGTTCGCTGACCAGCGAACCGCGATCCGAACTCGTGCGAGGGACGAACGAGTGAACGAGTGTTAGCGCGGGACCGGAGGTCCCGCAAACCATGCGAACGGGCGCGTGGCGCCCGTGAGCAGAAATCGGCTGGGGAGGGCGTGGCTCCTCCTTGTTGCCACGGTGGTGAGACGCTCGTCTCCGAGTTGCGCTCGGACCGCTCCCGCGTTTTGAACTACGTACGGAACGAGTCGTTGCGGCGACGCTTTTCGAAACGGCACACCGCAGCGAGCAACGGCAACGACGGCTCCGAAAAACGTCGATACGCCCGGCAGCGATTACAACGGCGCGCCGACCAGCACGAGCTTGGCCCGCTCGTCGTACCGGTTCTGGATCTGGCGTGACTCCTCGGGGTCGAGCCGGATCGCCTCGTCCGTCTCGAGGGTGACGGTCTCGTCGGCGTCGGTCAGGTCGACGTCGATCCGCCCCTCGACGACGTAGTAGACCTCCTCCTGGCCCGTGTCCGTCTCGTCGTGTTCCATCCCCTTGCCGTCTGGCTCGAGCTCGAGGATCGAAACCCCGACTTCCTCGGCGGCCAGCGGCTCCTTGAGGAACCACATGCCGCCCCACTCTTCGTCGACGACTGAGTCCGGATCGGTCTTGGCGACGGTGTCGTAGCCCATACGCGACGAATGGCCAGCTCGATCCTTAAATCGACGGGAGGACGAGGCGCTTTGCCGGCGTCCGACCACCGGTCGCGAACCCCCACCCCTAAACCGCCTCGGCACGCAACGACCCGTATGCGAACGCCGGCTCAGAACGCCGAACTGGCTTTGCTCCTCGAGGTCGCGGGGACGCCCAAGCCGGGCAACGTCGACCGCGAGCGCGACCTCGCGGACCTGCGGTTCGAACACTTCCTCGCCGGGGCCGTCGGGGCCCGTGACGGGCTCGAGCGGGCGAGGTCGGACGCGGCGGTCGGACCGGCCTTCGAGCGGGCCGTCGAGGGGATGGCCGCCCAGGAGGGCGGCAACACGCAGTTCGGTGCCCTGCTGTTGCTCGTGCCGCTGGTCCGGGCCGCCCGCGACGAGCTCACCCGATCGGCCGCTGAGGCCGTCGTCCGCGAGACGACCGTCGCCGACGCGGCGGGGTTCTACCGCGCGTTCGACCACGTCGACGTCGCCGTCGACGACCCGCCCGCGGAGCTGGACGCCCTCGACGTGCGCCGCGGGTCGGACGCGGTCCCCGCCCTCGAGGAACGCGGGCTGACGCTGCTCGAGATCATGGAGCGCAGCGTCCCCGGCGACGGCGTCGCCCGCGAGTGGGTCGAGGGGTTCGAGCGATCGTTCGGGGCCGCCGACCGACTGGCCGCGGCCGAGGGCCCGCTCTCGGAGCGCACCGCCGCGGTCTTTCTCTCCTTGCTCGCCGAGCGCCCCGACACCCTCGTCGCGACCCGCCACGACGAGGCGACCGCCCGGGACGTGACCGACCGCGCCGCGGCGCTGGTCGACGACGACGCCCTCGAGACCGATCGACGGGCCGTCGACCGGTTCGCCGACGACCTCGTCGAGCGGGGGATCAACCCCGGGACGACGGCCGACATCACGGCCGCGGGACTGTTCGTCGCGCTCGAGCGAGGGTCGATCGCGGTATGACCGGTGAGCGAAACTCGAGTGAGGCCGAAAACGACGCAGCGTGGCCCGTCGATCTCGCCGGCGTCACCGAGACCGTCGTGACCACGCTCGGGCCGAACGGGCTGTGGAACGCCGCCGCACTCGGGCTCCACGCGGGCGATCCCGTCACCGCGCGGACGTGGGGGAACACCCGCACCCGGCGGAACTTCCACCGACAGGGAGAGGGCTACGTCCAGTTCGTCGACGATCCCGTCGTCTTCGCCGAGGCCGCCTGCTCGATCCTCGAGCGCGAGGGGCCGGTCCTCGACGCCGCCAGCGCCTGGACGCGGGTCTCCGTCGAGCGAATCGACGCGGGCAGCGAGGGCGACACCGAGTGGGAGGAATGGGCGCTCCGACCGGTCGAGTCGACGATCGAGCGCGAGACGGTCCCGACGATCGACCGCGGGTTCGGGGCCGTCGTCGAAGCGACCGTCGCCGCCTCGCGGCTCGGCGTCGACGCGTACGACGAGCGCGAATTACGGGACCGCCTCGAGTACTGCGCCGCGGTCGTCGATCGGGCCGGTGACCCCCGAGAGCGGGAGGCCCTCGAGCGGGTTCGCGACCACTCGGCGTGGTGACCCCACGGCCGGGACCGACGGGGGACGACCGCAGTCGCGGCGCGATCGCGGCCGATCGGTCGCCGCCGCAGAACGAATGCCTTTAGGGCGCGCCCCATGAACCACCCGATATGGCAATCAAGCCGGCCTACGTCAAGAAGACCGGGACCCTCCTCCTCGAGCGGTACCCGGAGGCGTTCACGACCGACTTCGAACAGAACAAGGAAAGCGTCGAGAAGCTCACCAACGTCGAGTCCAAGGGCGTTCGCAACCGGATCGCCGGCTACGTCACCCGGAAGAAAGGCGCCGAAGTTCCCGCGTAATCCGCTGTTCTCACCTCGAGATCGAATTGGTCGGGAGCGACGCGTCTTCATCGCGACCGCCGTAGCCGCCGCTGCGAATCGCTACACACAGCAAAGCCAACTGTCGCGTCGCGACCGCACCGATCGGTAGTCGGTAGCCGGCCGGAAAAGCGAGTTATTCGCCGAAGCCGGGTTCCATGTAGAGCGCGGCGACGAGCGCGACCAGCGCGATCAGGAAGCCGAACAGCAGTCCGACGAAGCCGGTCAGGATGTTCAGTTGGAAGCCAAGCAGCGGGAGCGCCGCCGTCGCCTCTTCGGTGCCCGCGGCGGAGTAGCCCGTCCAGGCGAAGAGGATGCCGAGCAGCGCTGCGACGGCTGCAAGCACCGTCGCGCCGATACTGAACGGCGTGTCGAACAGCCCGCCGGTACTCGCGGTCGAACTCGTCATCGGAACCACCGCTTGCCTGCCGTCTCGAGTCGGTCCTGTCGGTCGTACATCGATCGGTACGTACCGCTCCGTTTTCTTAATATCTTCTATCCGTTCGCAACGGCACCCGGGGCCGCCGCCGACCGGAATCGACGGGGCCTGCAACTCCGACGGTTGACACGCGCTACCGAAAACCCAAACGGTTTTGCGGACACGACTCGGAGTGGCGGAAAATGGCAGTACGAGTAGGCGTACTCGGTGCGACCGGCGCCGTCGGACAGCGACTGATTCAACTGCTCGATCCCCACCCGGACTTCGAGATCGCGGCCCTGACCGCGAGCGAGGCAAGCGCCGGCAAGACGTATCGGCAGGCCGCCAAGTGGCGCGTCGACAGCCCCATCCCCGAGGACGTCGCCGACACGACCGTCACGGCGACCGATCCCGACGAGGTGCCCAACGACGTCGACATGCTGTTTTCCTCGCTGCCCTCGAGCGTCGGCGCGGAAGTCGAACCCGGTTTCTGCGAGGCCGGCTACGTCGTCTCCTCGAACTCCTCGAACGGGCGGATGGACGACGACATCCCGCTGATCATCCCGGAAGTCAACGCCGATCACCTCGACCTGCTCGAGGTCCAGCGCGACGAACGGGGCTGGGACGGCGCGATGGTCAAGAATCCCAACTGCTCGACGATCACCTTCGTCCCCACGCTCGCCGCCCTGACCGACTACGGCCTCGAGAAGGTCCACGTCTCGACGCTGCAGGCGGTCTCCGGCGCGGGCTACGACGGCGTCACCTCGATGGAGATCATCGACAACGCCATCCCCTACATCGGCGGCGAGGAGGACAAACTCGAGACCGAGTCCCGGAAGCTGCTGGGCGAGTTCGACGGCGCCGAACTCTCACACAACGGGATGTCGGTCGCGGCCTCCTGTAACCGCATCCCGACCATCGACGGCCACCTCGAGAACGTCTGGGTCGAGACCGAGGACGAACTGACCACGGAGGCGGCCGCCGAGGCCATGCGGGAGTACCCGTCACTCGACCTCCGTTCCTCGCCCGACCCGCTCATCCACGTCTTCGAGGAACCGGACCGACCGCAGCCCCGGATGGACCGCACGCTGGGCGACGGGATGGCCATCGCCGCGGGCGGCCTCCAGGAGTCGCCGTTCGGCCTGCAGTACAACTGTCTGGCCCACAATACGATCCGCGGTGCAGCCGGCGCGAGCGTCCTCAACGGCGAGTTGCTGCTCGAACACGGCTACATCTGAGCGGCTACGGAACTCGCCGCTCGACCGTTGGCCGATCGATCGATTTCTCGTCGACGCGGGCCGACCCGGTTAGTGCCGTACTATAACAGTCCCGACGACGTACCTCGAGCGAGAACCCCATGGTACTGATCGTCGAGTTCGAAATCGGGACGCCGATCCTCCGTCGGACCGCAGTGGCCGTCTCGCGGATCGACGTCGAGGAGATCTATCGATCGGAGTCGGGGGCGACGAAGCTCGTCTGCTGGGCCTACGGCGACGATCTGGAGGGGGTCGAGCCGGCGCTCGAGGCGGACGACACCGTCGCGGCGTGGTCCCTGCTCGAGGACCCCGAGGACCGACGCCTCTACAGCGTCACGCTGTCGGACCGGGGACAGGCCCACCTGACCTACCCGACGGCCGCGAAGTACGACATCGGGTATCGGGAGATCACCGTCACCGAGGACACGCGGATCCGGGCGCGCGTCCCGACTCGGGAGGCGCTGTTCGCGTATCGTGACGTCTGTCGCGAGAAGGGAATTCCGTTTCGGATCCAGCGGATCTTCGAGGAATCGGCCGCCGCCGGTGACCGGTACGGCGTCACCGATCGCCAGTGGGAGGCGCTGACCGTCGCCCTCGAGGAGGGGTACTTCGACGTGCCCCGCGAGACGACGCTCTCGGCGGTGGCCGAAAAACTCGACATCTCCGCGCAGGCGCTGTCAGCCCGCCTCCGGCGCGGGCAGGCGAACCTCCTCCGGAACACGGTCGGCGAATCGACCCCCACTTGAACCGTTGACGATCCAATCGTGGTCGCTTCCCGCGTCAGGCCGGTATCGTACGTATGGAAACTGAGCCCACCACCGATCGGTCGATGCTTCGCGAGTCCGCCAGTACGCATCAGGCCGGCCCGGACACGCCGCCGAGCGAGGCCGTCATCGACGCGATCGCGGCCGAATCGTCGTACGACGCCCTCGAACTCGCCGACGAGTTCGGCCCGCTGTACGACGTTATCGATCCGTCCGCGCTCGATTCGCTGTTTCGGTCGACCGCGACGAACGACCGCTGTGTCGGGTCGGTTACCTTCGAGTACGCGGGGTTCCGCGTCGGCGTCGATCAGACCGGCCGCGTCGAACTCGTCGCCCTCGAGTGAGTTTTTTCCGGGTCGATCCGTCAGTCGTCCGCTCGCGGGAGCGCGACTACCGGAACCGACGCCTCCGTGACCAGCCGGCGAGCCACGTCGCCGGTCAGTAGCTCCACGAACCGGTTCCCGCCGCGGGGCTCGAAGACGACGGCCTCGACGTCGCGCTCCTCGGCCGCGTCGAAGATCGTCTCGACGACGTCCGTTCCGAAGAGGATCGCCGTCTCAACCGAGTCCGCCCGATCGGCGAGCGGCCCGCGAGCGCGCTCGAAGATTTCCTCCGCGTAGGCCTCGCGCTGTTCGACCGATGCCTTGTCCGGCGCGCCGCCCGCCTTCTCGATGACGTTGACGAAAAGCACCGAACCCGAGGGGTCGAGATACGGTTCCAGCGCCGCCGCCGTTCGTTCGCCGTCGTCGGGATCCGCGACGGGCACGAGGACCCGGCCGTCCAGAGTCAGTGCCATCGGCCACCTCCCGCCCGCGCGGCCGCGTCCGCTCGAGACACACCGTTCGTGCTGTCCATACCCGCCGTTCGTCGCAGGGGGGCAAAAAGGTGCGCCGAACCGATCGGCGAGAGCGACGCGGGCGACAGCCGGCGCGACCCGAGCTCAGGGTAGCACCTGATTCTCGAGGGCGTCGTCGTCGTTTTCGCGCCGGCGGACGTTCTCGGCGACGATGTCGGCGAGTCGTTCGTAGTACTCGGGGGTGTGTCCCGCGTTGTGGGGCGTGATCCGCACGTTCTCGAAGGTCCACAGCGGATGGTCTTCGGGCAGCGGTTCGGGATCGGTGACGTCCAGCGCGGCCCCGCGGAGCCGGTTCGAGCGCAGCGCCGCGACCAGCGCGTCGGTGTCGACGACGGGGCCGCGGGCGACGTTGACCAGCACCGCCTCCGGATCGAGCGTGAGCAGCGTTTCGCGGTCGATCAGCCCCCGCGTCGCCTCGGTGAGCGGGCACGCGAGGACGAGGTAGTCCGTCCGCGCGAGCGCATCGTCGAACGCCGCGCCCTCGAAGCCGATCACCTCGTCGGTCGGGCCGCCCTTCTCGGGCGTGTACCGCACCCCGATCGTCTCGACGCCGAACGGCTCGAGTCGCTCGGCGACCGCCTCGCCGATCGCGCCGAGGCCGACGATCGTCACCGTCGACCCCTGCAGTTCGTGGGCCCGATAGTGACGCCACTCGCGGCGGTCCTGTCGCCGCCGGCCGACGTGGAACCGCCGGACGAACCCCAGGATCGCGCCCAGCACGTGTTCGCCGATGTTCGGCCCGTGGACGCCCGAGGCGTTGGTCACCGCGACGCCGCGCTCCTCGAGTTCCTCGAGGGGGAGATGGCCCGTCCCCGCGTAGGCGCAGGCGAAGACCTCGAGCGCGTCGGCCGCCGCGAGGAGGTCGCGCTCGAGGGTCATGCCGGTGACGAACGTCGCCGACGCGATCGCCTCGCGCTCCGCGGCGGGGGTCCGCGCGAGTTCGACGTCGCGACCGGGGAGTCGCTCGCGGATCGCGTCGGCGTACTGTTCGACCGGCATGCCGTGGGTGCCACGCCGGAGGACCAGCACGTCCGGCGCGTCGGCTTCGCTCATGTCACCTCCCTCGTCCAGTGCGGGCAAAAGCGTTCGTCTCGCGGCACTGCGGGCAGACCGCCGCTCGAGGGCCCGAGCCCCGACCGCAACCGATCAAATAGCTGGACCATCACGTTTAAGCGACAGAGCCGCGAACGCCGACAGTATGCCTTCGGACGAGTTCCTCGACGGCGAATCGCTCACCGGACGACAGGCGGCGATCATCTTCGCCGCCTTCCTCGGCTTCATCGTCTTCTCCGGCGTCTTGCTCGTGCTGGCCAGAGGCCTGTTCTAACTCCGACCGGTCCGTTCGCCGGACACTCCGCCTCGCAGTTTTTATAATGACGCACTGAGTCCGAACGTCGTATGGAACGCGTAGACGTCGCGATCGTCGGCGGCGGCCCCGCCGGTGCGTCCGCGGCCGAGCAAGCGGCGGCCCACGGCGCGGAGACCGTGCTCTTCGAGCAGGGGGTCCCCCGCGAGGACCGGGAGGGAGTGGGCCCCGACTCGACCGACGCCGCCGGGATGCTCGACTACTGGATCGACCTCATGGAGTTCGACTACCGCGAGATTCCCGACGAGGTGATCCACCGGGAACTCGAGGGCACCGAATTCATCGGCCCGAGCACCGCCGTCGAACTGACCTCGACCGGGATGGACGCCAGCTATCCGAAGTTCGGCTACACCTTCCACCGGGCCCGGATGGACGACTGGCTCCACGAGCGCGCGACCGACGCCGGGGCCGACCTCCGGGTCGGCGTCGGCGTCAAGGACCTCCAGACCGACCTCCGGTCCTCGAGCCCGAAGGGGCCGACCCACACGCTGACGCTGTCGAACGGCGACGAGATCGAGGCCCAGTACGTCGTGCTGGCCGACGGCCCCCAGCGCCGGATCACGCTCGACGCCCTCGATCAGTTCACCGCGCCCGGCCGCAGCGTCTCCGACCACCTCTCGCCGCCGGAGGCCAACCACATCGCCTACCAGGAGTACCGGGAGTTCCCGGAGGAACTGTTCGAGGAGTTCGAGGACCGGCTCAAGTTCTGGTGGGGCTACATGCCCGGCGAGACCGCCTACCCGTGGGTCTTCCCCAACGACGGCACCGTCGCCCGCGTCGGGCTGACGATGCCGATCGGGATGGACCTCGCGGACGTCGAGGACCCCGGCTCCTACAAGCTCCTGCGCCCCGACGACGAGCAGCTCCCCTCCGGTGCGGAGTACATCAACCGACTCCTCGAGCAGGAGTACGGCGACGAGTACGATATCGAGGCGGACATCCCCCGCGTCGAGGACCGCGGCAAGTCCAAGGGGACCGAAACCTATCCGATCTCCTCGACGCGGCCGATCGAGTCGCCCGTCGGCGCGAACATCGCCGTCGCCGGCGGCGCGATGGGCACCACCTCGGCCTTCCACGAGGGCGGCTACCACGTCGCCGTCCGCACCGGCAAGATCGCCGGCCGGCTCGCCGGCACGGACTCGCTCGAGAACTACAACGAGCTCTGGAAGGACGCCATCGGCGACGAGATCCTGCGCAACGTCGCCTTCGCCGACATCGTCGCGGACTACGGCCCCGACGACTGGGACTGGGCGTTCTCGACCGTCAACGACATGCAGGGCACCGGCTCGAGCGACGGCCTGATCTCGCGGAAGTACACCGCCGGGTTCGACGCCGCCAAGATCGCCGCGACGTACAAGCGCACGAAGTTCACGTACCGCGACGGCGGCTACGTCCAACTCGCCGAGGACGACTACTTCTACTGACTCGGCCGCGGGGATCGAGGCACAGCCGCGAACGCGGCGTTCGGATCCGTCGTCGTACGCCGAGCCTACCGCCGCGTTCGCGGCGACCCTTTTTCAGCGTCGACGTGGAAGCGCGCCCATGGGAACCGGCGACCGTACCGACCCGGGGTCGAGGCCCGCCGCTCGAGCCGACGGATCGGGCCACCGCGTCCCCGAGGGGCAGGCACCCGAGGAGTACGGCGACCACCGCGGACGCGGCGAGGGCGACGACCACGAGCATCGGAGCCGGTGGCCGCTGGTCGCCGCCGCCGGCGCCGCCGGACTCTACGGCGGCGTTGCGATCGCCATCCTCGGGAACGAAACCGGGCTCGTCCCGCCGCTGATCGGCGTCGCCCTCGCCGTCCTCGGGGTCGTCGTCCTGCTGACCGGCCTGGGGGGCTGGATCGAGCAGGCGTTTCTGGTACCGGCCCGCGACCGCGACGCGGCGGCGTCCCCCGAGTCCCGCGAGTCGTACGTTTCGACGACGCTGCTCTTTCTCGCGACCGATGTCTCGACGTTCGGCGCGCTGTTCGTCTACTACGCCTTCGTCAGGGTCGGCGCGTGGCCGCCCGAAGAACTCCCGCCGCTCGTGGGCTCGCTTGTCGCCGTCAACACCGCGATCCTGCTCGCCAGCAGCGTCACCTTCCACTACGCCCACGCGGCCCTCGAGGACGGTAACCGGCGGCGCTTTCTCGGATTCCTCGGGACGACGCTGGCGCTGGGCGTCGCCTTCCTCGTCGGGCAGGCCTACGAGTACTACGAGTTCGTCGCTGCGGAGGGCTTTTCCCTCGGTAGCGGCGTCTTCGGGACCGCCTTCTACGGGCTGACCGGCCTCCACGGGTTTCACGTCGCGCTCGGCGTCGGCGGGATCGGGGTCCTGTGCTGGCGGGCGCTGCGGGGCGACTACGGACCGGACAGAGAGACGTCGGTCGCGACCGTCTCGCTGTACTGGCACTTCGTCGATCTCGTCTGGCTCGTCCTCGTGGCCGTCCTCTACGTCGGGGCGTCGGTCTGAGGCGACCGGACGGGCGGCGGGTGCGGTCGCTACGGGAGTTCGTCGGCGTCGGTCTCGAGGACCCGGAGCGTCGACGAGGGGCAGTCACAGAAGTCCGACTGGCCGAGAGGCTGGAGCGTCCCGTCGGGCCAGACCTGTACGATGCCGATCTCCCCGCAGCGCGTACACCTCGCGGCGGCTCTGTGTTTGTCATCGGTATTACCCACCAGGGTCACCTCGCGGGGGACCGTACCACAGCCACCGCTGAAAAACCCCGGCCGCCGATCCGTGACGGGACGACTCGGCTGCGAGCGGACGGTCGAGATCGCCGCCGTCGGTCCGTCTACTACGCGATCCGAGTGGTTCGCACGGGTTAGTTACCAGGCGGTTATACGTTCAGCAGCGGTCGCAACAGTGGTTTATCCCGCTGGCTGTAGGCAGGGATCAGTGGATGTTCTTCCAAGAACCGGAACTCCAGTACGAGGTCACCGTCGAAGAACCGGACCCCCACTTCGCGAAGCTCCTCCAGCAGGCGATCGGCGGGCAGGAAGGCGAGATGCGCGTCGCGCTCCAGTACATGTTTCAGGCGTGGGCGGTGCCGGAACAGCACGAGGAGTATCGGAATCTACTGATGGAAACCGCCGCGGAGGAACTCGGCCACATCGAGATGCTCGCGTCGGCCGTCACGAAGAATCTCCGGGGCTCGTCCAAGAGCATGAGCGAGGAGGTTCAGGAGACCGCGGACACGGCCGAGTCGATGACCGCGCAGAACCCGCGCCAGTTCCTCTCGGCGGGCGAGTCGGCGATGCCGGTCGACAGTAACGGGGTTCCCTTCACCGGCAACTACGTCGTCGCGTCGGGCAACCTCGCGGGCGACCTCTACGCCAACGTGATGGCCGAAGCGACCGGTCGCACGCTCGCGACGCGGCTCTGGGAGTACACCGACGATCCCGGGATGAAGGACATGCTCTCCTACCTGATCGCCCGCGACACCCAACACCAGAACCAGTGGCTGCAGGCGCTGGAAACGCTCGACGATCCCGTTCCCGTCCCCGCCAGCTTCCCGCAGGAGCAGGAGAATCAGGACTACAACTACACGTTCATGTCGACCAGGCGTGAAGAGCAGCCCGATCCGGAGAAACCCTGGACGCAGGGCGATACGCCGGACGGCAAGGGCCAGTTCTCCCACGCCGCCGAACAGCCCGGCGACGGCGAGGTCATCGCTCCCGACCCGGACCAGATGACCAACGACGAACCGAACGCGACCGACGACTAGCGCCGGATGCGTTGGACGGCGCGACGATTCGGTCGGCGGCCCGCTCCGCGTTTCGCCCGGTCACTCCGGTCGGTCGCGTCGGACCCGCTCCTCGAAGCCGGCCATCCGCCGGTAGATCGGCGGGGTCAACACGCCCGCGATCCCGATCAGGATCCCGATCGCCCCGATGGGGAACAGAAGCGGCGCAACCTCGAGACAGCTGTTCTGCGATGTGATCCGGACGTAGTAGCCCTGTCCCCCGTACTCGAC
>SDGW01000316.1_pt1 | contig 20504 bp, 20 predicted proteins | sample 2873831 | NCBI WGS metagenome assembly SDGW01 (sample SAMN08132700, study PRJNA421101) | hypersaline lake metagenome | isolation source: celular fraction 0.22 microns magnesium sulfate-rich crust from ephemeral... | place: Spain: Penahueca Lagoon, Toledo | collected 2011-07
AACATGTCGTTCTGCAGGGTGCCGCGAAGCTGTTCTCGTGGGACGCCCCGCCGGTCGGCCAGGGCGACGTACATCGCGTAGATCACCGGCGCGGAGGGGTTTATGGTGAAGGACGTCGAGATCTCCGCGAGATCGATCGCGTCGAAGAGGATCTCCATATCTCGGAGCGTGTCGACCGCGACGCCCTCCTTGCCGATCTCGCCCTCGCTCATCGGGTCGTCCGAGTCCAGCCCCATCAACGACGGCATGTCGAAGGCCACGGAAAGCCCGGTCTGGCCCTCGTCGATCAGGTAGTGAAACCGTTCGTTGGTCTCCTCTGCGGTGCCGAAGCCGGCGAACTGTCGCATCGTCCACGTCCGCCCGCGGTACATCGTCGGATACGGTCCGCGCGTGTAGGGCTCCTCGCCCGGGAAGCCGAGGTCCTCGAGATAGTCCAGTTCCGAGACGTCCGCCGGCGTATACAGGCGGTCGACCTCGTGGTTCGAGACGGTCGCGAACCGATCCTGCCGTTCGCCGTGGCGCTCGAGGACCGACTCGAGCGTCTCGGCCTCCCATCGCTCTCCAGCGTCGCGGATTTCCCGGAGCTCGTCCTCGTCGTACATGGTCGTAATATTTGCCGACGACGCAATGAAGGTTCGGGGACGACGGGCCGCAGTGAGAACCGTCCGTCGGCGACGACGCGGCGGTCAGTGCTGGCGGCGTTCGTACGCGGCCGTGAGTCGGTCGTCGGCCCAGTCGATGTCGACGAGGTTCGTCGGCGTTCCGGAGAGCCCATCGCGGCTGACGACCTCGAACGTCCGATTGCGCGCGTCCGGAGTGAACGGCGCGGCGGCCATGATCCGGGCGACGTCGGCCCGCGGGATCGACCCCGAGACGGAGTCGCCGCCCTCGCCGACGAGGATGTCGTCGCTCGGCGGGTCGTTCGTGAGCTTCCCCGGACGGACGATCGTATACTGCACTCCCGACCGGCGAAGAGCCACCTCGGCGTCGTGCTTGGCCGACAGCGAACCCCGAACGATGAACCGGGCCGGGAGCGGCATCCCCGCCTTCGAGTTTCCGACGCCGATAGCGCTCTCGAGGACGAAATGCGAGACCTCTTCGGCTACCGCGGCAGTCACGAGGTTGATGACGCCCGTTCGGTCGACCAGCTTTCCGCCGGTCACGTGGCGGTAACTCGGCGGCGTCCCGAGCGCACAGCAGACGATATCGCAGTCCTCGACCGCCGCGACGGCGTCGGCAGAGTCGAAGAAGTCGGCCACCATCACCTCGTCCGCGCCGTGGCGCTCGAGCGTGTCGACGTTAGCGTACGATCGCGTCGTCGCGCGGACGTCGAGGTCGGTCGGTCGGAGAACGGACAGGAGTTCCTGTCCGGTCGCGCCGCTAGCACCGGCCAGCAGGACTCGGTCGGGATTGCGTGATCCAGCCATCGGACGAGGTACTGCACGGACACGGAAAACCCTCACCAGCGGTCCACGGTACTGACCGTCCGTCCGCGAAGAACGTGAGACAGCGTCGCAGGCGGCTCCTTCCAAACGGGGCGTTCACTCCTTTTCGACGTCGTCCTCGTCGGACTGGAGCCGCTGTGTCGTCCGGACGAGCGGATGGCGTGCGTAGTCGACGACTTCAATGTCGTCGATCCGCTCGAGGTTTTCCTTCTCGGCCGTCTGCGCCATGCCGAGATCGATCTCTTGGTCGACGACGATGACGTAGGCGTCCATCTCGTCGATTCCGAGCCGGTCGGACGCGAGCACGCGGTGGTGGCCGTCCGCCAGCAAGAGGGTGCCGTCGTTGTCGATGACCACCAGCGGCTCGGCCAGCCCGCGCTCGAGTTCGTAGCGCCGGCCCTCGAGTTCGTCGGCGTAGACCCGACCTTGCGTCGGCGTGAGGTCCTCGAGGGCGATGGTGCGCCGCTCTTCGGTCAGGTCGATCTCGTGGATCTGTTCCAGGGTGCGCATCAGCTTACCGACCTTCTCGGGGGTCGCGCGCTCGATCTGGCTCCGGATGACGTCGGCGTTGGAGATGATCCCCACGAGGTTACCCGCGTCGTCGACGACGGGGAGCTTCTGGATGCCCGATCGGAGAATGACCCGGGCGGCGTCGTTTACTTTCATGTCCGGGTGGGCGACCAGCAGATCGGTCGCCATAACCTTGAAAATCGGATCGTCGTCCTCGGCGAGCAGCAGATCGCGGGCGCTGACGAAGCCCTCGACGCGGCGGCGCTCGCAGACGGGAAAGCCGCTGTGCTCCTCGCTCTCGGCGATCCGCGTCGCGACATCGCTGACGGTCTCGTCGGGCGACACCGTCGCCACGTCGCGCGTCATGTAGTCCTTGACTCGGGGTTTCGTCCGGTCCGACACGACCTCCATACCGGTACAAACGGGAGCCGCGCGCAAAAGTACTGTTACTGGTGTCGGCCTCGAATCACGCCGATTCGCCGTCTTCGCGATCGCCTCGCTGCGTGAACAGCCACTCGCTGGTCTGCGTGTAGGCCCCCACCGGAACCCCCGGTCGCGTCTCCAGGGCCTCGTAGAATCGGTTCGTGATGACCTCCTCGACGACGCTGACGATCGACTCGATCTCCTCCTCGCCGTCGGCGCTGCCGAGGATCCCGATCTCGAGTTGCGCACCGGCCATGTCGGCGTGACCGCCGGCGCTGCCGATCCGGTCGAAGGCGTCCCGGAGCGTCTCGCCCAGGTCGACGTCAGCCGCCCGCGATCGGGCCGAGAGGTACACCATCTCGCCGTCGAACCCGAAGACGAGCGTCGTCTCGACGCCCTCCATCGCGAGCAACTGGTCGGCCGCCTGTGGGAGCGCGTCGCGGTCGCCGATCCGGCCGACGCTGGCGACGGCCACGGAATCGCGCTGGTCGCGGTTCTTGATCGCCCGCGCGATCGTCTCCAAGGTGTCGCCCTCGAGCGAGGGCTGTTCGATCTGGCGCAGGAGCGACGTATCGACGTGCGAATACAGGCGCGACGCGGCCCGGAAGTCGGCGGGCGAAACTTCCCGGGTGAAGTCGTTCGTGTCGACTCTGATGCCGTACAGCAGCGCCGTCGCCGTCGACGGGTCGAACGGGAGATCGAACCGGTCGACGTACTCGGTCAGGACGGTGCTGGTCGCACCGGCTCCCTGGCGCAGATCGACGAACTCGCCGGGAACCGGACCCCGCGGCGGGTGGTGGTCGATGACGATGTCCGGACGGAGATCCACGGGCAGCTGGTCGTTGACGCCGGGTCGCGAGTGGTCGACCAGCGCGAACGCCGCGTACTCCTCGAGCGAGTCGCCGGGATCCAGATTACGCAGGTCGAGATCGAGCAGGTTGACCATCGCCCGGTTCTCCTGATGAGAGATGTCGCCGAAGTAGCAGGCGTCAGCGCCGACCCCGACGAAGTCGGCGATGTCGACGAGCGCGACCGCGCTGGCGATCGCGTCGGGGTCCGGGTTGTCGTGGGCCACCACCGCGAGCCGGCCGTCGATCCCGGACAGCAGCTCCCGGAGTTCGATGGCGGCCTCGGCCGACGGACTCGCCGCGTCCTCGAGCACCCGTTCGGCGATGGCGCTCGAGGGATCGACGAGGCGATCGGCGAGTTCGGCGAAGCGCTCGCGGTCGGCTGCGGTCGCGTTACCGCCTACGTAGGCCACGATCGACGCGTCGGGAAACCGGTCCCGGGCGGCCTCGAGCGCGGCCCGATTGACGTCGGTGCGGTCGCCGGCGACGAAGATCACGTCCGGGGTATCGACCGTCGCGATCGTCTCCGGGTCGGCCGGATCGGCGCGTCTGGCCGGCACGCTCTCGTCGCGTAAGGTCTCGACGACGCTCTCGTCGTCGGTGATGGCGAGCAATCGCCCGCCGCCGCGCTCGGACAGTCGCAGCGTGATCTGCCGACAGATGGCCCCGCAGCCGAGCACGAGCCAGAAAACCATTTGTCGCGGCTTGCGACCGCGACGGGTAAAAGCTACCGGGTCCCTCTCGTCAGGCGATGACCGCGGCGGCCGCCTCGAGCGCGGCGTCGGCGATCGGATCGAACGCCGGCAGGATGACGACCGTCATCACGCCGGCGGCCACGACCGCCGCGTAGAGCGCGGTCGGCTGGGCCAGCCGGTCGCGGTCGACGATCGGCTCCTCGATCCAGAGCGCCTTGACCAGCCGCGAGTAGTAGTACAGCGACAGCGCGCTGTTGACGACGAGCGCGCCGGCGAGGACGAGCAAGACCGCGTTGTCCGCGGCGGCCTCGAGCGTCGCGGTGTACAGCAGGTACTTGCTCCAGAACCCGCCGAACGGTGGGACGCCCGCGAGGCTGAACATGAAGACGGCCATCGCAGCGCAGGCGACGGGTGCCTTCTTCGAGAGGCCGTTGTAGTCCTCGAATCGGGGGCCGACGCCCCAGTACTCGGCCAGCCCGACGAACAGGAACGCGCCCGTGTTCATGAAGCCGTAGACGAGCAGGTGCATCATGGCCGCGCCCATGACGAACTCGCCGCCGTCGGCCGTGATTCCCGCCAGCCCGATCAGCACGTAGCCGGCGTGGCCGATCGAGGAGTACGCGAGCATCCGCTTGACGTTCTCCTGGGTCGCGGCCGCGAAGTTGCCGACCGTCATCGTGACGAGCGCGAGGATGACGAACGCCCACGTCCACTCGACGCCGATGACGTCGGTCGTCGCCTCGAGCGGGAACGCCGTCGTGAACACGCGGAAGGCGAGCACGAAGCCGGCGGCCTTCGAGGCCGAGGAGAGGAACGCGGAGATCGGCGCGGGCGCGCCCTCGTAGGCCTCCGGTGCCCAGAAGTGGAAGGGGACGCTCGCGGTCTTGAACGCGATTCCACCGATCAGCATCAGGATGCCCAGTCCGAGCAGGCCGCCCATCTCGCCGGCGTTTTGCAGTCCCGTCGCGATGTCCGGGAGCCGCAGCGAGCCGGTCGCGCCGTAGACCAGCGACACGCCATAGACGAAGATCGCAGAGGACAGCGCACCGATCAGGAAGTATTTCAGTCCCGCTTCGACGCTGCCGCGGTTGTCCTTCAGGATCGCGACAAGCGCGTACGACGGCAGGCTCGTCAACTCGAGAGCGATGAAGATCGTCACGAGGCTGTTCGAGGCGGCCATCATCGCCATCCCGGTCGCCGCGAGGGTCACGAGCGAGTAGTACTCGGCCTGGTAGGTGTGATCCCGCAGGTAGTCGTAGCTCGCGACCGCGACGAGCGCGGTGACGGTCGCGATGATTATCATGAAGTACAGCGCCAGTCGGTCGACGACGAACTGCCCGCCCATGATCTCGATGACGCCGTAGTTCTCGATCCCCGTCGCGCCGACGCCGGCGACGGTGAACCAGACGGCGACGGCCAGCGAGGCCAGCGAGCCAACGACGGCGGTACCGGCCAGCAGCGGCCGGTTCGTCGAGTGCGGGTCGATGCTGTCTATCAGGAACAGGACGAGCGCCGTCCCGGCCAGAATCAGTGCCGGCGCGAGCGCCGCCCACTCGGGGAGTTGGACGACCGCCATCAGAGCTCACCTCCCTGCTGGATGATCGGATCGATTGCGTCGGTTATCATGTCGAAGATCAGGTCGGGGGCCACACCCAGCGCGATGATCAGTCCAAGCAGGACGACCATCGACGCGACGTCGTGGACTGGCGCGCGGCCGACCTCGTAGTCGGTCTCGAGTCGATACGGGCCGAACACCGTCCGCTGGAGCGCGAACAGCAGGTAGCCGGCGACGATGACGATGCCGAACATCGCGAGCGCCGTAAAGAGGGGCGCGTAGTCGAAGCCGGCGCCGAACGCGCCGAAGAAAATGAAGTACTCGGCGGCGAAGCCGGACATCAGCGGCAGCCCCATGTAGCCGAACGCGCCGGCGATCAGGATCCCGACCGCGATCGGCATCCGATCCGCCATCCCGGACATGTCGGTGACCATCCGGGTGTGGGTGGCGTTGTAGATGACGCCGACGGCCATGAACATCAGCCCCGAGATGAGGCCGTGCGAGACCATCTGGAACGTCGCGCCGCCGACCCCGAACTGGGTGTAGGCGACCAGTCCGAGGATGACGTAGCCCATCGAGGAGACCGACGAGTAGGCGACGATCCGTTTGAGGTCGGTCTGGGCGAGCGCGAGCATCGCCCCGTAGACGACGCTGATGACCGCGACCGCCGCGATCGGGACCGCGTAGGTCGCGACCTGCTCCGGGAACATCGTGAAGTTGAATCGCAGCAGGGCGTAGGTCCCCATCTTCAGCAGGACGCCGGCAAGCAGCACCGACGCCGGCGTCGGTGCCTCGACGTGGGCGTCCGGCAGCCACGTGTGGAACGGCACCACGGGCACCTTCACCGCGAAGCCGAGGAACAGCCCGACGAAGACGACCGACGCGAGGGTCGTCCCCTCGAGGCCGAAGAAGCTGCCTGGCCCGCCCTCGAGCATCGCCGTCGCGATCTCGGGCAGCGCGAACGAGGAGACGTCGAGCCCGAAGACCAGCGTGATGAAGGAGCCGAACATCACCAGCGACGCGACGTTCGTGTAGACGAAGAACTTGATCGCGGCGTACTTCCGGCGCGGCCCGCCCCAGATGCCGATCAGCAGGTACATCGGGATCAGGACCGCTTCCCAGAAGACGAACCACAGGAAGAAGTCGAGCGCCGAGAAGACGCCGATCAGCATCGCCTCGATGAACAGGATCAGACCGTAGAACTGCGACTCGCGCTCGTCGATCGGCGTCCACGAGCTGACGATCGCGAGCGTACAGAGGATCGTCGTCAGGACGACCAGCGGCAGGCTGATCCCGTCGAGCCCGACGAACCACGAGATCGTGTACTCGCCGACCTCGAGCCACGCCGCCTGGGACTCGAACGCGAGTTCGCCGTCGAGCAAGGCGTTCCCGCTGCCGTCGAAGGCGGCGAACAGCCACAGCGACAGCGCCGCCGGAACGAGGCTGATCGCGAACGCCAGTTTGCCAGCGATACGATTCGGCGCGACGAACGTGACTAGCGCGCCCACCAGTGTCACCGCGAGCAGAATCTCTATCATCATACGAACCACCCTCCGAGAACGCCGAGAATCAGCAGCAAGCCGATGAACCCGGCGACCAGCAACGCCGCGTAGTTAGTCACGATACCCGTCTGTAGTCGTTTCATCCAGTTGCTTCCGAACAGACTGATCGTCGACGTGCCGTTGACGACGCCGTCGATGACTGTCTGATCGAACCGGTCTGCGGCTCGAGCAAGCGGCAGCGTGAACCCGCGGGCGAGCCAGACCTGGTACTCGTCCTGGTAGTAGTTGCTCTTGAGGACGCGGTACGCGCCGCCGAGTTTCCGGGTGTGGCGTTCCGGCTCGGGCACGTTGTACAGCGTGTGTGCCGTGAACGCGCCGGCCAGCGCCAGCCCGAGCGAGAGACCGGCACTCAACAGCAACGTGGTCGTTTCGGAACCGATGGCACCCTCCTCGAAGGCCACCGTCTCGTGGTAGGCGTGGTAGGTCAGCCCCTCGACGTAGCCGTACTCGCCGTCGAGCCAGAACTCGAGGAACGTGATGTCCATCCCCGCGAGCTTGGCGACCGGGGCCATGTTCACCAGTCCGGTGACGGCCGCGAGGACGCCTAGCACGACCAGCGGGAGCTTGATGGCCCAGCCGATCGGCTCGGGGTCCTCGGCCGTCTCCGTCCGCGGCTCGCCGTGGAAGGTCAGGAAGACCATCCGGAACGTGTAGAAGCCGGTGAAGAACACTGCCACGAGCCCCATCGCGTACGCTGCGAGGATGACTGGCTGCTCCAAACCGACGATCAGCGCGTCGAACAGCACCTCGTCTTTCGACCAGAAGCCCGAGAAGGGGACGATCCCCGCGAGCGCGAGCGCGCCGGCGAGGAAGGTGTAGTAGGTGATCGGCGCCTTGTCCTTCAGGCCACCCATCTCCCACATGTCCTGTTCGTGGTGCATGAGGACGATGACGGCCCCGGCACCCAGGAACAGCAGCGCCTTGAAGAAGGCGTGGTTCATGAGGTGGAAGACCCCGGCGACGTAGCCGCCGACCCCGAGGCCGAGCATCATGTAGCCGTACTGGCTGATCGTCGAGTAGGCCAGCACCTGCTTGATGTCGTCTTTGACGACGCCCATCGTCGCCGCGAAGAGCGCGGTGAAGCCGCCCACGAAGGCGATGATCGCCAGCGCGGTCGGCGACAGGGCGTAGTAGCCGAACATCCGCGCGACGAGGTAGACGCCGGCCGCGACCATCGTCGCCGCGTGGATGAGCGCGGAGACGGTGGTCGGACCCTCCATCGCGTCGGGTAGCCAGGTGTGGAAGGGGAACTGTGCGGACTTGCCCAGCACCCCGCCGAGCACGAGCAGTCCCGTGATCGTCACCCACGTCTGGGCGTCGAACCCGAACAGCGTCGCGCCGTCGTCGATCGCCGTCTCCGCGGCGGTGACGAACGACTCCTCGCCGGCGAAGCCGACCGTACCGAACGTCGCCGCGATGGCGACGACCCCGATCAGGAAGAAGTAGTCACCGAAACGGGTGACGAGGAACGCCTTCTTCGCGGCCGAGGGCGCGGATTCCGTGCGGAACCAGAACCCGATCAGCAGGTACGAACACAGCCCGACGAGTTCGAAGAACATGAACGCCATCAGCAGGTTGTCCGCGAAGACGAACGCGAGCATGCTGAAGGTAAAGAGGCCGAGTTCGGCGTAGTACCGCCGCAGTCCGGTCTCCCCTTCGGCGTTCATGTAGCCGAGGCTGAACACGTGGACGAGCAGGGCGACCAGCGAGACGATCACCAGCATGAGCGCCGAGAGCGGGTCTATCAGGATCCCGAACGAGAAGGCGATCGTCTCGACGCCGGTTTCGCTGGCGGCCGAACCGGCCGTCCACTCGTACAACGTCGTGTGATGGGCGTTCCCGCCGGCGACGCTCGCGAACATCACGAGCGAGATCAGGAGCGAGCCCGCCGTCGCGATGATGCCGGGAAGCGCGCCTTTCTTCGGCAGGTGTTTCCCGAACAGCAGCGTGACGGCGAAGGCCACGAGCGGGAGCACTGCGATCGCCGGTGCGAATCCGAACGGTCCTGTTGCTGTTGCTGCCATCTTACCACCTCATCGTCGTCGGCACCGTGACGTCGACGTCACGGAAGTTGCGGTACAGCACCAGGATGATCCCGAGTCCGACGGCCACCTCGGCGGCGGCCAGCGCCATCGTGAACAGCGCGAACAGCTGGCCCGTGAGGTTACCGTGATAGAACGCGAACGCGATCAGGTTGATATTCGCCGCGTTCAGCATCAGTTCGACGGACATCAGGAACAACAGTGCGTTGCGACGCGTCAGAATACCGAACAGCCCGATGGAGAACAGCGCCATCGACAGCAGCACGTAGTACTGTACGTCGACGGTCATCGGGTCTCACCTCCCCCATCGGCAGCTCCGTCGGCTTCGACTTCGTTCGGTTCACCGCCGTCAGACCTTCGGTCTGACGTGGATCGCGGTCCATCCGCGGACCGCTCACCGCCGTCGGCGACAGCCGGTTGCGCTCCCTCGCTGGCGCTCGAGACGTCGCCAGTCGTCGAGAGCGCGGCGACGGGTTCACCGCTCTCCTCGCGTTTCGCGAGGACGAGCGAGGCATCGAGCGCGGCGTCGAGCGCGACCGCGACGAGCAAGACGGCGGCGAGGAACGGTTCGGTGCCGCCGATCTGCTGGAGTTCGTCGAAGCCGAACAGCGCGTAGCCGAGCTCGGCCGTGATGGAGACGTCGTCGGGGAAGCCGGCCCCCGCGGCCTGGGTCATCGGCTCGAACGCCGTGTTCAACGTAATGAGCGCCATCACGCCGAACAGCCCGACGGCGAGCAGTCCCGGAACGAGCGTCTTGCCGAGTCGGAGTTTCGGACCGGTCGTCATGCCTGTACCACCTCTGCGTCGGCGTCGGATTCGTCGCGCTGGGTCAGCATGACGGCGAACGTGATGAGGACGAGGACCCCGCCGACGTAGACGAGGACCTGCATCATCGCGACGAACTCCGCCGCCAGCATCACGTAGTGGACCGCCACGCTGAGCAGCGCCACGCCGAGCAGGAGCGCCGAATGCCACGGGTCCTGCACGAGGACGACACCCACCGCGCTGGCCAGCGTGACGAACGCGAACAGCGCGAACGCGATCAGCTCGTAGTTCATGTGTTGGTAGTTGATGCCCGTTTGTGGGACGGGCGGGCCCGTTACTGGTAGTCGACCTCTCCCTCACCCTCGCCGACCCACGCGCCCCGGTCGGGTTCGCGCGAGGCCAGCGGATCGATGTCCTTGTACCACGGCACCGCCTTCAGCTGCTCTTTGTTGTAGACGAAGTCGTGTTTCGTGTCCGCGGTGAACTCGAAGTTCTCCGTCAGCAGGATGGCGTCGACGGGACAGACCTCCTCACAGAGCCGACAGTAGATGCACTGCCCGATGTGGAGGTTGTACTGTTCGCCGTTTCGCTGCTCGTCCATGACGATCTGGATCGTGTCGTTCGGACAGACGTTCTCACACTGGCGACACCAGATACACCGCTCCTGACTGAACTTGTGGACGCCGCGGAAACGCGGCGACACGTCGGGTGCGGTCTCCGGGTACTCCACCGTGAAGGTGGAGCCGTCCAGCGCGTGCTTCATCGTCGTTGCCATCGATTTGAGTATCCCGATCATGCTATCAGCCCCACGATTACCGCTGTCAGGACGAGATTGGCGAAGGCCAGCACCAGAAGCCCCTTCCAGCCGATCTCGATCAGTTGGTCGATTCGGACGCGCGGCACGGCCGAGCGCAGCCATTGCGTCACGAGGAACACCGCCCAGATCTTGATGAGGAACCAGACGATCCCCGGCAGCACGGGCCCGGCGGGGCCGCCGAGGAAGATCGTCGCGATGATCGCACCGCCGAGGAAGATGTGGAGGAACTCCCCGAGGTAGATCAACACGAAGTAGACCGAGGAGTACTCGGTCTGGTAGCCCGCGACGATCTCGGTCGGTGCCTCCGGCGTGTCGAAGGGGTTGCGGCCGACCTCCGCGAAGTTCGCGACGAGGAACAGAACGAACGCGAAGGGGTTGACCAGCGCGTACCACGTCGGAATCGAGACGCCGGCGATCTCCACCAGCGTCTCGTGCTGTGCAGCCACGATCTCGCCCATCTGCAAGGTGCCGGCGAAGATCACGACCGACATCCCGGTGATGACCAGCGGGATCTCGTAGGCGATGTTCTGTGCCACCGCACGGAGCCCGCCGATCAGGGAGTACTTGTTCGACGACGAGTAGCCGGCCATCACCAGGCCGATGCTCGCGATGCCCGACACTGCGAAGACGTAGGCGAGTCCGACCTCGGGATCCGCGAGGTGGATCCCGCTGCCCATCGGGATCACGGCGAAACCAAGCAGCGCCGATCCCGCGACGACGATCGGCGCGAGGTCGTAGGCCGGTCGGTCCGCGTTCTCGGGAATGATCAGCTCCTTCGAAAGGAGCCGGACCGCGTCGGCGACGATGATGAAGATGCCCGCCGGCCCGAGCCGGTTGACCGCGATCCGGTCGGTGAAGGCGGCGGTGATCTTCCGCTTCGCCCACGGCCCCGCGACGCCGGTCATCGCGAGCATCAGGCTGCCGACGATCGCGGCCGCGACGAACGCCGCGACGAGCTCACCGGCGAGCCCGAATCCGTCGAGACCGGTCAGTTCGCCGATCCGTTCGGGGAGCAAGACCGTATCCTGCAGCGGATACGCAGCGACGTCAGCCGACATACTAGCGGTCCACCTCCCCGAGAACGATGTCGAGGCTACCCAGCGACGCGATCAGGTCCGGGACGTACTCGCCTTCGGACATCTCGGGCAGCGCCGAGAGGTTGTGGAAGCACGGACTCCGGATCTTGAACCGCCCCGGCTTGTCCGTCCCGTCCGAGCGGATGTAGATCCCGAGTTCGCCCTTCGCGGCCTCGACGCTGCGGTAGATCTCCGTGTCCGCGTCCGGCTTGAGCGTCCGCGGTACGTTGCTCTGGACCGTCCGCTCGTCTTCGGGCCAGTCCTCGAGCAGGTCGAGACACTGCTCGATGATCTTCGCGGACTCCTCGACCTCCTGCATGCGAACGAGAACGCGGCTGTAGTTGTCGCAGCCGTCCTCGGTGACGACGTCCCACTCGAGGTTCTCGTAGTAGCCGTAGGGGTCGTCCCGGCGGAGGTCGTAGTCGATCCCGGAGCCGCGGGCGACGGGCCCGGTACAGCCGTACTGTTTGGCGACCTCGGGCTCTAAGATGCCCGTGTTGTGCGTCCGAATCTGAAAGATTTCGTTGCCGGTCAGCAGGTCGTGGTACTCGTCGACCTTGGCGGGGAGCCCGTCGAGGAAGTCCCGCGTCTTCTCGACGAACTCCTCGCGGGGTTCGGGCAGGTCCCAGGCGACCCCGCCCAGTCGGAAGTAGTTGAACATGAGCCGCTGGCCGGTGAGATCCTCGAGGATGTCCTGTACGACTTCGCGGTCGCGCATCCCGTACTGGAAGATGGCGGTGAAGTCGCCGTAGACGTCCAGCGCGAACGTCGCCAGCGCGAGCATGTGCGAGGCGATCCGGCAGAGCTCCGCGCCCATCGTCCGGATGACCTGCGCGTAGTCGGGGACCTCGATGTCCGCGAGGTCCTCGGCCGCTCGCGCGTAGGCCCACTCGTTGAGGAGGCCGGCCGAGACGTAGTCCCAGCGGTCCGGGTAGGGCATGATCTGGTGGCGGTAGGTGCCCTGCTGGCACATCTGCTCCTCGCAACGGTGGAGGTAGCCGATGTCCGGATCGACGTCGACGACCGTCTCGCCGTCGAGGACGGTCTCGATGTGGAGCACGCCGTGGGTCGCCGGGTGGTGGGGACCGATGTTCAGGAACATCGTGTCCGACTCGTCGTCGTGGTGGTCCGGCTGGACCGGATTGGCGTGTTCGGTCAGGGTGACGATCTGCGGTTTCTCCTGATCGTAGCCCCGAGAGAGCGGGTGTCCCTGCCACGTCTCGGGGAGGAGGATCCGTCGCGGATCCGGATGGCCCTCGTAGTCGATGCCGACGAGATCGAACGCCTCCCGTTCGTGCCAGTCGGCGGTCCGGAACACCGGTTCGGCGGTCTGACTGACCGGCTCGTCAGTGGTCGTCGGCACGACGACGCTCACCTCCTGGGTCGGATCGACGTACTTCCGGAGGTGGTAGATCGACTCGTACCGGTCGGGGTACTCCTGAGCCGTGAGACAGGACAGGTGGTCGAAGCCGGCCTCGTCGCGCAGATCCGAGAGGACGCTCTGGACGTCGTCGGGGCGGATGACGAAACCAGGTGCGTTCAGGTGATCGTCGCGTGCGAGCGCACGGTCACCGATCAGCGCCTCGAGTTCGTCCTCCGAAACCTCGACCGGCGGTCGCTGTCCTCGCTCGAGTCCCGTGCTCATGGTGAATCAGCCCAGTTGTAGCGCATGACGAGGTCGTCCTCGTCGATGTCGTCGGCGAGTTTCTGAACGAGTTCGTCCTTCTGCAGGTCGCCGAACTCCTCGAGTTCGTACGGTTTGACCACGACGGGGGTCGACTCGCCGTTGCGGATGCGTTCCTGGAGTTTGGCGATGCCGTAGACGAGTGCCTCCGGTCGTGGCGGGCAGCCGGGGACGTGGATGTCGATGGGGATGATCTCCTCGGCCCCTTTGACCACGTTGTAGCCCTCCTGGAACGGGCCGCCGGAGATGGTACACGAGCCCATGCCGACGACGAACTTGGGTTCGGGCATCTGGTCGTAGACCCGCTTCATTCGGGGGCCGAACTTCGAGACGATCGTCCCGGGGACGATCATCACGTCGGCCTGCCGCGGTGACGCGCGGGGGACCCCGGCTCCGAAGCGGTCGAGGTCGTGTTTGATCGCGTACGTGTGCATCATCTCGATGCTGCAACACGCGATCCCGAACTGCAGCATGAACATCGAGTTGCCCCGGACCCAGTTCATGAACTTGTCGAACTTCGTGAGGATGAACGGGGTGGAGCCGAAGGCCTCGCGGAGTTTGGAGTTGAATCGGTCGTCGGCACCCTCGCCGATCCGCGAGTCGCGGGTGTCCGTCGACGGTGCGGTGCTGCCGTGGATCGTCTGGCGTGGTTGATCGCTACTCATAGTCTGTCTGTATCCAGCTGGCGGGGTGTCCGTGCCCACTGTACCGCGCCGTTGCGCCACGCCCACGCGAGTCCGACGAGCAGGATGGCGACGAACAACAGCATCGGCCCGAGCGCGCGGACGAGCGGGATATCCGCTGCGAGCGCATCCCGATAGACGACCGCCCACGGGAACAGGAGGACGGCCTCGATATCGAAGACGACGAACAGAAGCGCAACCATGTAGTACTGGATGTTGAACCGGATGCGCGTTCCGCCGGTCGGAATCTCGCCACTCTCGTAGGTGGCGCGTTTGCTCGTTTCGGGCACGGTGGGCCGCAGGAGGTACGATGCCGCCATCATACTGAACGGTATCAGTACCCCGACGAGCGCCAACGCCCCGATGGCGATCCAATCATTCATCTCGGTAACGTTCGGAGCTTCAAACCGCACGCATATAAGGGTTGATTCTTCCCTTTTCGGGGGGACGCGGGCCCGTATCGCGACTTCAGCCCGAAACGAACCTGATGAATAATTACCTTAAATTATATATGGCTGTTCGAGGCGTGGCCGAATCGGAAATCGAGTATTACTCGGGGTGGAAATGGTTCGATACGCACACTGCAACGAGACGGTCACGCTCCCGAACCGGTTCGGATATCCGAACGGGCACCGGACTCGAGACGGACGGAACGACCGGGTTCACGCCGTCTTCGTCAGTCGCGCTGCTGAAACGCGGGCGTCCCGCTGTCGTGGAGTTCTCGAGAGATGTCGCCGACGCCCTCGCGTAGGTCCTGGTGGTACGCCACGAGCCGGTCGCGGACCGACTCGTGTTGCCGAGCGAGGATCTGGGCGGCCGACAGCGCGGCGTTGAACGACTTCCCAGCGTCGACCGCGACCAGCGGCGCGCCGGTCGGCATGCCGATGACGCTGTCGACGGACTTCTCCTGGACCGGCACCCCGATGACCGGCAGCGGGTACGCGATCGAGGCGGTCATGTTCGGCAGGTCAGCCGACTTGCCGCCGGCGCCGGCGATGACGACCTCGAGGCCGCGGTCCTCGGCCGTCTCGGCGTAAGCCGTCATTAAGTCGGGCGTGCGGTGGGCGGAGGTGACGTACGTCTCGAAGGTGAAGCGTTCGTCGGGCGGGCGCTTGTAGTCCGTCTGCTCGGCGAAGCCGAGTTCGTCCACGAAGGCGTCGTAGGCTCCGCGGCGCTCGCCGCCGGTCATCATCGTCTCGAGGTCCGAATCGCTGCCCATAACGATCCCCACGTCTGGGGTGTCCTCGGACGGCCGGTCCTGTTCGGCTTCGTCGTGCAGGCGATCGATCAGGTCTGAAACGCTGTCGCTCATGGCTGGTCGTGGTCGGGCGAGCGACTTGAAACGGTAGCAAACGTGTCGAGCATCCGGGTGGCCCGTGATGGAAAACGTTACCAACGGAACGTGACCGCGGCCTCGAGCTCGCGCGCACGCTCGAGCAGTTCGTCGACCGCCTCGTCCGGGTCGCCGCCCGAGAGCGTCACGTGGCCCATCTTCCGCAGGGGGCGGGCCTGTCGTTTGCCGTACCAGTGGAGGTGCGCGCCGGGCGTCTCGAGGATTTCGTCGATGTCGCCCAACTGCGCCGGTCGCTCCGCCTCGACGTCCGCGAGCAGGTTCTTCGAGACCGTCGGCGAGCGAAGCTCCGTCGAGCCGAGCGGCCAGCTCAGCACGGCTCGGGCGTGCTGCTCGAACTGTGAACTTTGCGCCCCCTCGATCGTCCAGTGGCCGGAGTTGTGCGGCCGGGGCGCGATTTCGTTGAGCAGAATCTCGCCTTCGCGCGGCTGATCGTCGCTCGAGCCGTCCGAGGCGCTTCGCGCCTCGCGCGTTTCGAACAGTTCGATCCCGTACACGCCGCGGCCCTCCATGACATCGAGCACGTCGCGCGCCACCGCGTGGGCGCGTTCGGTGACGGCCTCGCTCGAGCGTGCGGGGACGATCGTCTCCCGGAGGATCTCCTCCTCGTGGACGTTCTCGCCGATCGGGAAGGTCTCGATTTCGTCGTCGCCTTTGACCGCGATAACCGAGATCTCGCGCTCGAAGTCGACGAACGACTCGACCATCGCGGGGCCGGCGACCGACTCGAGGGCGGCCTCGGCGTCGGCTTTCGACTCGACGGGAACGTTCCCCCGGCCGTCGTAGCCGCCGGTGCGAGCCTTGAGCATCACCGGCGCGCCGTAGTCGTCGATCGCCGTGCGCACGTCGTCGGCGTCTTCGACCGCGCGGAACGGCGGAACCGGCACCCCGGCGTCTTCGAGCTCGCGCTTCTGGACGAGTTTGTCGTGGATGGTCTCGAGCGTCGACGGCTTGGGGTGAACGGGCGTCCCCGTCTCCTCGCTGATGCGTGCCATCACGTCCTGATCCGCGAGCTCGATCTCGAACGTGAGGACGTCGGCCCGTTCGGCGAGCTCGCGGATCCCCGCTTCGTCGTCGAACTCGGCGACGATCTGGTCGCGAGCCACCAGCGCGGCCGGACAGTCCGGCGTCGGATCGAGGACGACTACCTCGACGCCCAGCGGCGCGGCCGCCTCGGCGAGCATCCGCCCGAGCTGTCCGCCGCCGACTACGCCGATCGTCGGTCCCGGCGTCCGTAACGTCGTCATTGTGCACCGGTTGTCGTCGCCTGCGCTTAAGAATTCGCAAACGGACCGTCGCTCGATACCCGATCGCTTCGCCACCGCGACCGTGAGAAGACCGGGCCGGATACTCATCCTATAAAAACCTCCGTGTAGGACACCCGGCTCGGAAACTGACAGGTATTACATATCCCGTCTGAAACACATAGCTATGGGTATGATGACTGACGTTTCGCGGCGGCGGCTGCTCGCCGGGGGGAGTCTCGGCGTTCTCGGATCGCTCGCCGGCTGTCTCGCGACTGGACGAAGCGCGACGGAAACCGTGACGGAGACATACGGGACCGACGGCGTCGATGCCCTCTCGCTGATCGCAGAGAACGGCTCCGTCACCGTCGAGGGGGACCAGGGCGAGGAGATCGAGATTCGGGGTCACAAGGCCGCCCCGACCGAGGACGCCCTCGAGTCGCTGACGCTCGAGACCGGACGGAGCGACGGCCACCTCACGGTGGAAACGAACCGAGACGAGACGCCGTTCCTGATCGGTCCCGATGCCAAGATGGACCTCGAAGCGACGGTCCCGGCGGGGATCCGACTCGCGCGCGCAGAGACGACCAACGGTGACGTCGAGGTCCGTGACGTGACGGGCGAACTGGTCGCCGACACGACGAACGGCAGGATCGACGTCGAGGGCGTCGACGGAGCGCTGGTCGCCGACAGCACCAACGGGACGGTACACGCGGCCGGCGTCAGCGGCGACGTGAGCGCGGAGACGACCAACGGAAGTATCGACGTCACCCTCGCGGCGGACGGCGGTGATCTGACCGCCGACACCACCAACGGAGAAGTGACGGTCCGCGCACCGTCGTCGCTCGACGCGACGGTCAGCGTCTCGACGACCAATGGCGGGGTGTCGGTCGAGGGATTCGACAGTTCGAACGTCTCGAGCGACGGCGACGTCGAGGTGACGCTGGGCGACGGAACGCGGACGATCCGTATCGAAACGACGAACGGGAGCGTGACGATCCGGAGCGAAGACGCGTCGTAACGCCGTCACGCGAGCGGTATCTCGGACTGTGCCCCGGACACATCGGCGCTCGGTTCGGCGGCGGTGCGTCGACGCGCAGTCACCCGAGAACGGTACCTCTTTTACCCGCCCTCCCCACCGCTCGCCTATGACCTCGCTCGGACTGGTGGTCGCGGAGTTCAATCGGCCGATCACCGAGCAGATGGAGCAGGAAGCCCTCGAGGCGGCCACCGCCGCGGGCGCAGAGGTATACGAGACGGTCAGCGTGCCGGGCGTGTACGACGCGCCGCTGGCCGCCGACCGGCTCGCCCGCCGCGACGAGGTCGACGCCGTCGCCGTCGTCGGAACAGTCATCACCGGCGATACGAATCACGACCAGGTGATCACCGACGCCACCGCCCAGCGGCTCTCCGACGTGAGCCTCGAGCGAGATACGCCCGTGACCCTCGGCGTGACGGGTCCCGGCATGTCCGCAGCCGAGGCCCGCGAGCGCGTCGAAAACGCTGCGAAAGCCGTCGACGGCGCGCTCGATCTCGTCGACGAACTCCCGGACCCCAGTCCCGCGACCGACTCCGATTCACAATGACGATGGAATTCACCGACCGCGTAAGCCGAGTCGAACCGTCCGCAACGCTCGCCATCTCCGCGCTCGCCACCGAACTCGAGGCCGAGGGCGCAGACGTCGTCGACCTCTCGGTCGGCGAACCCGATTTCCCCACGCCGGAGAACATCATCGAAGCGGGCAAGGACGCGATGGACGCCGGCCACACCGGCTACACCACCTCCGCGGGCATTCTCGAGCTCCGCGAGGCGATCGCCGACAAACTCGCCGACGACGGCCTCGACCACACCGCCGACGAGATCATCGTCACGCCCGGCGCGAAGCAGGCCCTCTACGAGATCGTCCAGGCGCTCGTCCAGGACGGCGACGAAGTCGTCCTGCTCGACCCCGCGTGGGTCTCCTACGAAGCCATGGTCAAGATGGCCGGCGGCGACCTGACCCGCGTCGATCTCTCCGACTCGGAGTTCCAGCTCGAGCCCGCGCTCGACGACCTCGCCGACGCCGTCTCGGACGACACCGAACTGCTGATCGTCAACTCGCCGTCGAACCCCACCGGCGCGGTCTACTCGGACGCAGCGCTCGAGGGCGTCCGCGAGCTGGCCGTCGAACACGACATCACCGTCATCTCCGACGAGATCTACAAGGAGATCACCTACGGCGTCGAGCCGACGAGTCTCGGGACGCTCGAGGGGATGGCCGACCGCACCGTCACCGTCAACGGTTTTTCGAAGGCCTACTCGATGACCGGCTGGCGACTCGGCTACTTCGCCGGCCCCGAGGAACTGATCGATCAGGCCGGCAAACTCCACAGCCACTCGGTGTCGTCGGCCGTCAACTTCGTCCAGCACGCCGGTCTCGAGGCCCTCGAGACCGAGGACGCCGTCACCGAAATGGTCGCGGCCTTCGAAGAGCGACGGGACCTGGTCGTCGACCTGCTCGACGAGCACGGCGTCGACGTGGCGGTGCCGGAGGGCGCGTTCTACATGATGCTCCCTGTCGCTGACGACGATCAGGCCTGGTGCGAGGGCGCGATCGAGGACGCCCACGTCGCCACGGTGCCGGGCAGCGCGTTCGGCACCCCCGGCTACGCACGGATTTCCTACGCGGCGAGTGAAGAACGGCTCGAGGAAGGAATCGAGCGGCTGGCCGAGGAAGGTTATCTGTAAGTAATTCGCCGGCTTCTCGGTAGCCGTTTTACTGCCGGATGGCCGCAAATTAAAATACTTTTACGAGCGGATTCTCTGTCGGTGCGGCCTCATGTTTATACAGGATACCGAGGCCAACCCCCGTATGGATTGTCCGACTTGTGGAAAGTCGTTGAGTTCAGAACGAGGACTGCGTCAACATCATACCAAAGTCCACGACGAACCGCTCCCCAATCGAACCTGTACGGGTTGCGAGTCCGAATTTTATGATCCAAAAGCACGACTCGAGTTTTGCGACGACTGCAATCCCAACGGCGGCGAGCACAACGGCAACTGGAACGGTGGGAAGGAAACGGCAGCGTGTACGTGCTGTGGATCGACGTTCTCGTTCTATCCATCATCGAAGAAGGGTATTTACTGTTCGGAGTGTCGAGTCCGTCGACGGGTTGCTTCCGAAGAATTACACAGAAAAAGGGAAACGAGTAGCGATCGAGTGTCGTGCCTGCGGTGGATCCCTCGAAGTCCGGCCGGCACGACTCGAACGGCAGAAACGAGGACCGTTCTGCACGCTCGAGTGCTACGGTGACTGGCTCTCGGAGAACGTCGTCGGTCCCGATCACCACCAGTGGGAGGGCGGCTCGATCAACTACGGGCAGAAGTGGTGGCGGATTCGGAGCCAAGCGCTCGAGCGGGACGACTACGAGTGCCAGCACTGCGGGGTGGACGACGAAGAACTCGGTCGAAATCCGGACGTCCATCATCTACAGCCCGTCTGGTCGTTCGAGCACGTCGAAGATGCACACACGATGGACAACGTGATCGCGCTCTGTCGGAGCTGTCATCGGCGCGCCGAGGACGGACAGATAGCCGTCTCGCCTGTCGACGAAAAGTAACACTATTGTGCGACGGCAGTCTATCCCGCAAATGAAGTCCCGTGGTGGTGAGCAAATCCGTACGGATCTGCGAGGCACACGGGATGAGGAGTGAAACAAGGAGTCCCGTGGTGTAGTGGCCAATCATATGGGCCTTTGGACGTGTCCGGTTCAGGCCGTCACGGAAGTGAGCCCATGACGGCGGTTCGAATCCGCCCGGGACTA
>SDGW01000317.1_pt1 | contig 20503 bp, 17 predicted proteins | sample 2873831 | NCBI WGS metagenome assembly SDGW01 (sample SAMN08132700, study PRJNA421101) | hypersaline lake metagenome | isolation source: celular fraction 0.22 microns magnesium sulfate-rich crust from ephemeral... | place: Spain: Penahueca Lagoon, Toledo | collected 2011-07
TTCGCCGAGACCTTCGAGCACAACCACGACGCGGAGTTCGTCGAGGCCGACCTGAGCGAGGTCACGGGGACCGGCGTGCTGGACCGGCTGGGGTACGACCCCGGCGACGTCGACGGCGTCATCGGCGGCCCGCCGTGTCAGGGGTTCAGCCTGGCGGGCGCGAAGACCGATCCCGCGGACGAGCGCAACTTCCTCGTCACCAACTTCATCAAGTCGGTGTACGAGATGGACCCGGACTGGTTCGTCATGGAGAACGTCCCCCGTATCACGACGATGGAGGACGGGCAGGTGTTGGAGTACATCCTCTCTCAGTTCGACAAGATCGGCTACCGCACCGGCTGGTCGGTGCTCAACGCGGCCGATTACGGCGTTCCGCAGAACCGGAAGCGCGCGTTCTTCATCGGGCACAAGGCCGGCGAGACGGTGGCGTTCCCCGAGGCGACGTTCCGGAACTCGACCGAGCAACAGACGCTGTCCGCCGACCGGCGGCCCCCGCGCACGGTCCGCGACGCGTTCGGCGATCTGCCCTCGCTGGATCCGGGGGAACAGAAGACCGCCTACGCGTCTGACCCGAACGGAGAGTACCAGCGGGAGATGCGGCGCAACGGCCCCGACCTGACGAATCACCGCGCACCGAACCACGGCGACACCGTCGTCGCGCGGATCGAAAAGGCCGCGCCCGGGGAGAAGGTCCCGTACGACAGCTGGTCGCAGAAGCGACGACTCGCGGAGGGGGAGCCCGCCCCGACGCTCCTGGCCGGACCGCGGCCGACGTACCACTTCGCGCATCCGTCGGACGACAGGGGGCTCAGCGTTCGCGAGCGTGCGCGCCTCCAGTCGTTCCCGGACGACTACCTATTTAAAGGCCCGATCGCGAAACAGCGGCAGATGACCGGGAACGCCGTGCCGCCGCTCCTGAGCCGAGCGGTCGCGCGCGAGATCTCCGCGCAGATCGCGCCGGCGACGTAGCGGGGACTCCGCCGGGTCGGTCTTCTTCCTCGGCTCGCGTCCGACCGCTCGCTCGGGAACCCTCGTCCCCCAGGGTGTGAAACCGTCGTCCGTTACCCGCTCGCGACGCCGTCGCGGGCCCTCCTGCGGCCGGTTTCGTGCGGGTGACGCCACGGACGTGGGGCGTTCCGTCTCAGTCGTGTCCGCACGGGCCCGTCAGGCGCCGGCTGAACCGGTCGGCGTACCCCCGACAGACGCCGATACCGACGCGGGCGCTGTCGCCATCCGCGGGGTGGACTGGGAGCATAATGTAATCAATACTGGGTTCTAGAAACTATTTTGTAACTGTTACCGTTTGTTTCACCTAATGGATCGACGGCGATACGTGCGGCTCGTCGGCGCCGGCGGGGCCCTCTCGCTTTCGGGCTGTGTCGGCGGCGCGTCGACCTCGGCCGAGCCCGACCCCGAGGCCGAGACGAGCGGGGAGACGCTGACGGTCGCGACGGCGACGACGACCCGGGACAGCGGGCTCCTCGACGAGCTGGTCCCCGGATTCGAACGGGCGTTCGGGGCGGCGGTGGACACGGTCGCCCGCGGCACCGGCGCCGCGCTCGAGACCGCTCGGAACGGCGACTGCGACGCGGTGCTCGTCCACGCTCGGTCGCTGGAGGACGAGTTCCTCCGGGCGGGACACGGCGTCAACCGGCGCGCGGTCATGGTGAACGACTTCCTGCTTGTCGGCCCTCCCGGGGATCCGGCGGGCGTCGCCGGCGCGGACCCGGTCGAGGCGGTCGCGGCGATCGCCGAGGCCGAGGCGCCGTTCCTGTCGCGGGGCGACCGCTCCGGCACCCACCTCCGGGAGCGCCGGCTGTGGAGCGAGGCGGGGATCGACCCCGCGGGCTCCTGGTACCGCGAGTCCGGACAGGGGATGGGAAACACGCTGGCGATGGCCGCGCAGTCCGGGTCGTACACCCTGACCGACCGCGGGACGTTTCTCAACGTCGACACCGACGGGCTGACGGCTCACGTCGCGCGCGGCATCGCGGACCCGCCGCCGCTGCTCCGGAACGAGTACGCCGCCATCCCGGTCAACCCCGCCCGACACGACGTGGCGTATCCGCTGGCTATGGCCTTCCTCGGCTACGTCACCGGCCCCGGACAGGCTCGGATCGAGGAGTTCCGCGTGGGCGGCGAGCGCGCGTTCCGACCGCTCGCTCGGTCGCCGGAGCCGCGGTTCGACCAGTACGTGCCGAGCGGCTGGCCGGACGCCGACGACTCCTGACCCCTCCCCTCCGCTCTCCCTCTCCTCCGTCGTCCGCCCGCGATCGGAGGCGTCTCCGGCCGACGGTTCCGCGAGCCACACGCCCAAGTACCCGCTCCTCACAGCCACACACGTGTACCGACGAGACCTCAGAGACACCGACTGCGACGGCCTCCTCGCCGACGCGGCCGTCGCGGACCGCGTCGTGCAGGCCGCGGTCGGGCCGGACGGCCGGATCGCCTACGCGAAGAACCGCGAGCTGACCACCGACATCTGGCTCTCGACCGACGACGGCGACGCGCGGCTCACGAGCCGCGGGGCGTCCGCCATGCGCTACGGCCGCACCGACGCGCGGTGGCTCGACTGGAGCCCCGGCGGCGACCGGGTCGCCTTCGTCACCGCCGACGCCGAGCTGGCGACCGTCGACGTCGACACCGGCGCGGTCGAGGTGCTCACCGATCCGGAGGGCGGCATCTCGGGCCTCGCGTGGGGCGAGCCCGGCATCGCGGTCGTCACGGACGCCTTCTCGCGGGCGAGCCTCGCGGTCGTCTCCCCCGACGGGGACCGCGTCGAGGCGATCGCGAACGACGAGTTCCTCTACGCCGACCCGCACTGGCAGGGCGAGACCGTCGTCGCGGCCCGGTCGCGGCACGCCGACCTGTTCGACTACGAGGCCGCGCTCGTCCGCGTTCCCCTCGACGGCGACGAGGAGGTCACGGAGCTGTTCGCGGAGCCGGGCGTCCGGGCGGCCTGCCCGCGCCCGCGACCCGGCGACGACGAGGCGGTCGCGTTCGCCCACGACGGGAGCGGGTACGACGCGGTGTACGGGGTCGACGCCGGGGGTGACGAAACCGCTCCGCTGTACGGCGTCCCGGAGACCGAAATCGCGGCGCCCGAGTGGAACGACGCGGGCGACCGGCTCGCCGTGACCGCCACTGTGGGCGGTCGGACCGGGGTCCACGCCGTCGACGTCGGCGGCGCGCTCGGGGACGCGGACTCCGGGCCCGGCGCGGACGCCGACCCCGTGTCGGCCGACGACGCGACGGTCCTCGCCTCGGGCGACGCGATCCACGGCGCGCCGCGGTGGGACGGCGACCGGGTGATATCGGTCCGGGAGACGCCGACCGAGCCCCCGGCCGTCGTCGACGCGGCGAGCGGGGAGCGGCTCACGCCGTCGGCGACGGCGGGGCTGGCGGCGCGGCTCCCCGAGCCCGAGGCGTTCACGTACGACTCGGACGGGACGGAAATCCACGCGGTGGTCCATCCGCCCGATTCTGACGCCGGCGGCGACCCGGCGGGGGACGCCGGCGACGGCGCGACCGCGGACCCCGGCCCGGAGTCGGTCCCGCTCCTCGTGAATCCGCACGGCGGGCCGACCGCCTTCGACGGCTTCGGCTTCGACCACCGGGCCGCCTACTTCGCGGCGCTCGGCTACGCGGTCGTCCGTCCGAACTACCGCGGCTCCGACGGCTTCGGTCGCGCCTTTCGGATGGCGAACGACGGCGACTGGGGCGGCGGCGACCTCGACGACGTGGTCCGGGCCGCGGACGCGACGGCGGCGCGGTACGACGCCGTCGACGGCGACCGCGTCGGGATCTTCGGCGGCTCGGGCGGCGGGCTGATGACCGTGAACGCGCTCGGCAACAGCGACCGGTTCCGCGCCGGCGCCGCCTTCTACGGCGTGTACGACTACGAGTCGTTCGTCGACGACACCGACGACGTGGGCTGGCAGCTCCTCAAGCGGGAGCTCGGCGACCTCGTCTCCGACCTCGACGCCTACCGCGACGCGAGCCCGATCCGGTCGGTCCCCGACATCGACGACCCGCTCGTGGTGCTCCACGGCGAGGAGGACGCCCGCGTGCCGATCAGCCAGTCGGAGCAGCTGGTCGAAGAGCTGGAGCGACACGACGTCCGCCACGAGTTCCGCCGGTACGAGGGCGAGCCGCACGGCTTCGGGGAGCTGGAGCACGTCCTCGACGCGTACACGCGGGTCGCGGACCTGTTCGCGAAGTACCTCCGGAAGCTCCCGGACGACGGGAGCAGCCGGCCGTACGAGCCGCCGGAGTAAGTCGAGGAAAAACCGCTTCGGGTCGGCCCCTCAGTCCGCCGCGCTCGGCGCGCCGAGGTACTCCTCGTTGATCTCGTACTCGCCCTCGTCGTTCTCGACGAGGTACTCGCCGTAGTAGGGGACGCGGTTGCCGACGACCGCCTCGAACGTCTCGGCGATCTCCTCGCGGGTCATCTCGCCCATCGACCGGAGGTCGTCGTTGCGGTTGAGACACCCTTTTAAATACCCCTCGTGAGTGACGCGGACGCGGCCGCAGTTGGCGCAGAACTCCTCGTTCTCGACGGGGTCGACGATCTCGACCATGCCGCCGCCCTCGCCGTCGGCGTCCTCCCCGACGAAGTAGCGCTTGCGGTCGTGCATCTCGCGGTGTTCGACCCGGTCGGCCTCCTCGGCGAGCCAGTCGTGGACGCGCCCGATGTCGATGTTCCACTCGGGCTTCCCGGTGAGCTCCGGCATGTACTCGATGAGCTGGAGCTGGAGCCCCTCGTTGTCGGCGACGTGCTCGACCATCTCCTCGACGTAGCCCGCCGTGTGGGTGAACACGACCATGTTGAGCTTCACGGGGTCGAGCCCGGCGTCGACGGCGGCTCTCACGCCTTCCAGCACCTTCTCGTAGGCGCCGGACTTCGTCACCTCGGCGAAGTCGTCGGGGTCGAGCGCGTCCTGCGAGACGTTCACGCGGCTGAGCCCGGCCGCCTTCAGGTCCTCTGCGCGCCCGGGGAGGAACGTCCCGTTCGTCGTCATCGACACCTCCATCGAGTCGGGCGTCCGCTCGATTATCTCCTCTAAGTCCTGCCGGAGCATCGGCTCGCCGCCGGTGAACTTCACCGAGTCGACCCCGTACCCCTCGACGACCTCCAGGAAGCGGACCACGTCGTCGGCGCTCATCTCCTCGCCGCTCGGCTCCATCGGCCCCCGCGTGTCGCCTAACCCCTCGTTGTGACAGTAGACGCAGTCGAAGTTACAGCGGTCGGTGAGCGAGACCCGGACCCCCGTCACCTCCCGTCCGAAGTCGTCCGCGAGCGGCTCGGTCATGTCCGAACGGAGCGACTGCGATCGCTTAAACATCCGGGTCGATCGTGACGCTGCGTAACTTCCGATGGTTACGTCACCCGCAAGCGAACGCACCGCCCTCGCGCGTGATTCGGCCGCTCAAATTCCGTCTCGCCGGTCAGACCTCGACGCGCAGCCCGTCGCTCGCGACCTCGACGTCGCCGTCGAACCCCGCCTCGCGGACGCTTCGGGCCATCTCCCGCTCCCGACCCCCCGTGTGCGGGTAGAGGTGCGACAGGAGGAGCGTGTCGACGTCGACGCCCGCGAGCGACGCGCCCAGCTCCGTGGGGTTCGGGTGGTTCGACACGTCGGTCCCGTCCGGGAACGAGCAGTCGTGGACGAGGACGCCGCTCCCGTCGGCGAACGACGCCATCCCGGCGAACGCCTCGGTGTCGCCGGAGAGCGTGAGCGGGCCCTCCGCGGGGTCCGCGTCGGAACCCGGCGGCGAGAACCGGTACGCCAGCCCGTCCATCGAGTGGCGGGTCTCGCGGGCGGCGACGTCGAAGCCGGCCGCCGCGAACGGGCGTGCCGCCGACACCTCCCGGACCGCCAGGTCGACCCGACCGTCGAGATAGTCGTGGACGTCGAGGAGCCCGTCGACGAGCGACTTCGTCCCCGCGGGGCCGACCACTTCGAGGTGCTCGGCTCCCGCGAGCCACCGGGCCTTCAGCAGGGGGAGCAGGGCCGCGACGTGGTCGAGGTGGTGGTGCGTCAGGAGGACGGTCGAGACCCCCTCGTAGCCGGTCTCGGTGGCGGCGAGCCGCTGGAGGACGCCGCTGCCGCAGTCGACGAGGAGGGAGCGGTCGCCGTGAGCGAGGAGGTACCCCGACTGCGCGCGGTCGGGCACCGGCATCGCGCTGCCGGAGCCGAGGACGGTGAGCTCCATCAGCGGAGGCCCCCCGTTTCGACGCCGGACCGCGGCGTCGCTCCGTCGGTCCCGGGTTCGCGTGGCGGTCTCGCTCCGGTTCGGCGTCGGCGGTTTTCGCGCCACATCGTGGGTAACCGACTGTGACAGGCACGGTTAACGGTGTTGCGACGTCGCCTCGGGGTCGACGCGGAACCAACCGCGGCCGACCGCCTCGGTTCGTCGGCTCCCCCTCCGCGGAACGGTTATGTGCCCCGACCGAAAGGGTCGTGGTATGCCAACGCACGTCGCGGTCGTCGGCGCGTACGGGAGCGCCGGCGTCGCCGCCGCCGAGCGGCTCGCGGCCGACCCGGACATCGAGCTGACGCTGATCGACGACGGCGATCCGGGCGGGGGGCTCTGTATCCTCCGCGGCTGTATGCCCTCGAAGGAGGTGCTGTCGGCGGCCGAGCACCGGTTCGCGGCGCGACACGACGACCGGCTCTCCGGGCCGCTCCCGGACGTCGACCTGGAGGCCGTCGTGGCGCGGAAGAACGAGCACACGTCGGCGTTCGCCGCCCACCGCCGCGCGGCCGTCCAGGAGCTCGCGGAGCGCGAGGGAGTCGAGTTCCTCCGCGAGACCGCGCGGTTCGTCGGCGACCGCCGCCTCGCGGTCGGCGACCGGACGCTCGAGCCCGACTACGTCGTGATCGCGACCGGCTCGACGGTGAACGTCCCGCCGCTGCCCGGGATCGACGACGTGCCGGTGTCGACGAGCGCGGACGTGCTCGACGCGACCGCGTTCGGCGACTCCGGCGTCGTCATGGGGTTCGGCTACGTCGGCACGGAGCTGGTGCCGTACCTCAGCGAGGCGGCGGGGATGGACCTCACCGTGATCGAGCACGACGCCCGGCCGCTCGACGACGCCGACGCGCCCTTCGGCGACGCGCTGCTCGACTACTACCGGGACGCGTTCGACGTCGACGTGCTCACTCACGCGAGGGAGCAACGCGTCGAGCCGACCGACGCGGGCGGCGTCAGGCTCCGCGTCGATCGCGACGGCGAGGAGACGGCGATCGAGGCCGATCAGCTGTTCGCGTTCACCGGTCGCCGCCCTGCGCTCGACCGGCTCGGGCTTGAGGCGACGCGCCTCGACCCGGGACCGGTGTGGGTCGACGACGCGATGCAGGCCCGCGACGACGAGCGCGTCTTCGTCGTCGGCGACGCCAACGGCAAGGAGCCGATCCTCCACGTGGCCAAGGAGCAGGGCGCGACGGCGGCCGAGAACGTCCTCCGGCACCGCGACGGCGACGCGCTCGTCGACTACGAGAACGTCCACCACCACGTCGTCTTCTCCGGGCTCGGCGTGCTCCCGTTCGCCCGCGTCGGTCACTCGGCGGCGTCGGCCGAGGCGGCCGGCCTGAACTGTCACGTCGTCACCCGCGAGGCGGCGGACGACGGGGTATTCAAGACGAAGAACGTCCCGGAGGGGCTCGCCCGGCTCGTCGTCGGCGTCGACGGCACGGTCCTCGGCTATCAGGGGCTCCACTACCACGCCGACGTGATGGCGAAGACGATGCAGGTGATCGTCGAGACGGGGATGGACGTCCGGGACCTGCCCGACCGCGCGTACCACCCCACCACGCCGGAGATACTCGACGGGCTCTTCCGGGAGGCGTCGGCGGCGCTCGGGGAGTAGCGCCCGTCCCGACGAAACGCGGGGCCGCCTACTTGATCAGGAACACCGGCACGCTCGCGTCGTCGGCGACGCGGTCGGAGACGCTGCCGAGCGACCGGATCCGCTCGCGCGGGGACTTCCCCTCCGGGCTCATCACGATCACGTCGATCCCGCGCTCGTCGGCGTACGAGACGATCTCCGTGTCCGGCGTCCCCCGGACGATGCTCGTCTCCGCCTCGAGGCCCGCCTCCTCCGCGCGCTCGGCGACCGCGGCGACCGCCTCCTCCCCCTGCGTCTCCAAGTCCTCGACGATCTCGTCGTGGAGGTCGCCGGAGTTCGCGGTCGCGATCCGCCGGTCGACGACGTACAGCGCGTGGACCGTCGCGTCGTGGTCGCTCGCCAGTCGGACGGCGTGATCGAGCGCTCGGTCGACCGCCTCGCTTCCGTCGGTCGGCACCAGGATCTCGTCGTACATACGCGGGGGTTCGACGGGCGGCACATTAACGATGGGGCATCCGGCCAGGGAGACGGAAACGCGGTCGGTGGAATCGAAAACGGCCCCGGCGGACTCTGTCGAAGTATTCCGCCGATGTGATATTTAAATACGACGAGCGGCGACGACGCTGGGTCATAACTGAACGATGCGGTCGGATGCCTCTGAGCGGCCGCCCTCGGCGGCCGCGAGGAGTCCGCGCGAGGTCGTCGGGCTTCGCCCGACTGCCAGAGGCGCGTTGCGCCTCGCTGTCGCCGGCGCTTCGCGCCGGCTGCCAGAGGGACCTTCGGTCCCTCGCTGGACGCGGCGACCGAAGGGAGCCGCGAGGCTGGGGAGGCGTGAGGTGCGGTGCTGTGCAGTGCGGGGCGGGACTCAAAGAGGCAGCCGCGACGACTCGGGGGCCTCGTTGCGGTCCTCGGTCGCTCGCGCCGCTCGCTCCCTGCGGTCCTTACTTCGGCCGCCGTCGTCCTCGCGGCTGGGGCTTTGGAGGTGTCGTTGTCGATCCCCGGTCGGACGAGTCTAACCAAGCGGCCGGGGCTTCGGAGGCATTCACCGCAGAGTAATCGGCTTCTTATGAATCACCGACGGCAACATCGTGCCCATTTATAAACAACCGGCTCTGTTGAAATCCTCAGTCGGTGATCTGTTCTCGGGGCCGTGCTGAATAGAGGACGCGAATACAGTACGAGGTTGCCCTAATGCCGCTTCACCGCTGAGCTGCTAGATTGAATCCCCCAACGCACCACCAATATCGGCCGCATCAAGATCCACGCGGGTCGTATGCTTCCTCGACGATCACGTTGATTTCAGTGATTCGCCTCAGTCATCAGGTTCGACAGGGACGTCGACGCCGCCGTCTGTCCCGTCTGTCTCCACCGCCTCGGCGAGGTCTTCCAGTGCGAGCGCGACGTTGCGCTTGTTCGCCTTCCAGAGCGCGTCGACCACAGTACCAATATAGGGGATGGACCCCCCTACCACGTCGATAGTGATGTTGGCGAGCATCTCCACCAACGTCGTGAAGGAGACTCCGAGATATGCCGACTCGGCGACGATATACAGGGAGAAGGCGGCACTCACTAGGTCGCCAGCGACGGGGAGTGCCCCCAGAACGGGATCGATTCCGATCCGGAAACCGATGCCGGGAATGCGCACGCTCTCGTCGAGTATATACGCGACCGTCTCCATCCGCTTGAGCGCGGCCTCGTCGACGTTCTCCGGTAGTTCACCATCGTAGTCGATGTCGAACCGCGATTCGAAGGCCGCGGGCATGGAGCGACATTTCGAGCGGGAGACGGAAAACCTGCGTGGTGGATGTCGTGCGACACGAGTGGGAGTTCGGTCGTGAGTTACTCTCTTCTCAGGATGAGCCGTCTATCCTCTGTATCTAGCAGTTCGAGTCTGAAGCGGCCATAGTGGGTCATTCTGAGGGGTGGAACGCTTCAGACATTCCCCTCGTCGGCGACGACCCTGTGGCACGGCTGAACACTGTGACAAGTGCGGGACCGAACTTGACCCATCGCAGGCCCGCCACCAGCAATACCAAATCGAGCACGCATCGGATTCGGTCGAGACGCTGGAGTGGCGTCTGCGTCCGGATTGTTTCTGGGAGCTCAAAGAGTGGCTCGAAACGGGGCAGGTCACCTAACGGCATTCCGAAGATCGTCCGATACATCCTCTGTATTCAGCAACCAACACCGACCAATCCCAGCGGATTTCAACGGAATCAACCAACCGCGAAACCGATCCCCGTCACCGATCGGGAAGCGTCGCTCACCGACCGGCCGTTTCGGACGAGAACGTCTCCGACGAAGCGGATCGCGACAGAGACCGCGCCCGACGCCTACTCTCGCCGCCACTCGCCGCCGAGCTCGTGGCGCCGCATCGACGTCGCCTCCCCGTCCCGAAAGACGCTCACGCGGCCCGACTCCTCGCTCAGCGTCACCGTGGCCACGATCTCCGGCCGGACCGAGGTCTCGATCGCGCTCATGTGTCGCGACCCCATCCACGGCTCGTAGCTCACGTCGTCGACGAGGTCGGCCTCGTCGCTCCGGGTGCCCAGATCCCGGAACCGCACCATCTGCTCCTCGATCTCGCCGTCGACCGCGACGACGATCCCGCCGTCCTGCTTGACGCTTACCGTCCCGGCGGCGTTTATAAAGGCGTCCTCGTCGAACACCGAGGCGCAGCCGTCCCGCGGCCAGCGGTTATCGCCCATCGGGTCGGCGTACGCGCCGTAGTCGCGGTCGGCGACGACCGCGAAGTACAGCCCCGGCCCCTTGACGTGAGGCTCCTCCCAGCCGTCGAACTCCACGCTGACGTGCTCGGCGCAGTAGGTCAGTCGGTCGACGACCTCCCGGACGCGCTCGTGGGCGCCGTACTCGATCGCGAGCCGACTCATTCGGCCTCCCCGCCGCGCCGCGCGCGACGCTCCTGAACGCTCATACCGGAAGAAGGAGACGGGCGTATATAAGAGACACCGAGTCGGGTCGGAGGGTCACCCCCACGGCGTGAACAGCCGCGCGTCGAACCGGTCCGCCCGGACGAGTCCGACGCCGAACGCGGCGGCGACGGCGGCCGGTAGGAGGTTCCCGTACCAGAGGTTGATCCCGCCCCAGAGGATCACGAAGCTCACCATGTCGTCGAGCATGAACTCGCAGTCGCGCAGCCGGTCGCGCAGCGTCGTCCCCGCGAACGCCCGGTCGAGCGTGACCACCGCGACCGTCGCCGAGACCACCCAGCCGGCGTAGTTCGAGAGCGGGACGCCGTAGAAGACACCGTCACCGAAGCTCCAGAAGCCGAGCGCGACCGCGCCGGGGTCTAACACAACGTCCATCGCGACGACCGCGGCGATCACGGTCGCCAGCCGGAGCCAGCCGTTCGACGCCCGCGGGCCGAGGAGGAGGAGGCACAAGAGGTAGGCGTTGACCACGAGCGGGATGAAGAAGACCGGGAGCGCGACCGGCACGCCGCCGAGCATCGGCCCGAGGTCCACGGTGTACTCGAAGGAGCCGTACGGCCACCCGGTGGCGACGCCGACCAGCTCGATCGCGTAGGTGTACGCGATCAGGACGCCGATCCACCCGAGCGCGCGGCGGTCGATCGCGGGGAGGGCCCCGACGACGAGCGGCGACCGCATCACCAGCACGCCGAACAGGACGAACCACGGGTGGAAGGCGAACGGCTCCGGCACCCACCCCTCCGCGCTCCCGACCAGCGCCAGCGCGCCGACGAGCGGGAACAGCACGGCGATGGTGAACCGGTTCTCCCGGACGGTCCGGTCGAGCAGCGCCTCCGCCCCGCGGCGCGTGTCGGGGAGCCGCGCGCGGAGCGCGTTCGCACCGGCGGACACCGACTCGGGGGACTCGTCGCTCACGCGACCACCTCCGTGACCGGGTAGACGCGCCAGAGGCCGCCCATCGCCAGCAGGGTGCCGACGGCGGTGTTCAGCGCGGGGAACCACCAGTACGCGCGGTCGACCGACACCGACGACGCGGCGACCCACGCGACGAAGACCGGATACACGCCGAGCAGCGCGCCGAGCCGGAGGTCCACCGCGGCGAACGCGGCCGCGGCGGCGGCCCAGCACGCGAAGCAGTAGGCGTACGTCCGCCTCTCGCCGAGCAGCGTCGCCGTCGTCCGGATCCCGGCCGTGCGGTCCGGCTCGATGTCCGGGATCGCGGAGAACGTGTGCATCCCCATCGTCCAGAGCCACGCGCCCGCGAGCGCAGCGAGCGGCGGGTGGACCCCCGCGACCGTGGCGTACGCGGCCGCGCCGGGCAGCACGTAGAGGCCGTTCGAGACCGAGTCGAGGAGCGGCGTCGTCTTGAACCGCACCGGCGGGGCGCTGTACCCCACCGACAGCAGGAGGAACCCGGCGAGGTACGGCCACGCGACCCGCGGCGTGATCGCGAAGGTGGCGACCCCCGCGAGCGCCGACGCGAGCACCGCGAGCGCGACGAGGCGGCTCCCGCGCCAGCGCGCCTCGCGGTCCTCCTTCTTCGGGTTCAGCTCGTCGATGTCGGCGTCGAACGCGTCGTTGACGCCGTAGAGGAAGACGTTCGCGGGCACGAGGAAGTAGGCCGCCAGCGCGACGGTCGTCGGCGTGAACAGCCCGCTCACGTCGCCGATGCCGTACGTGACCCCGACCGCGACGGGCCCCGCGAGGTACAGCCAGAAGCGCGGCCGCGACAGCACCAGCAGGTACCGGAGGTCGTCGGCGAACGCCCGTCGGTCGGCGTCGGTCGCTGTGTCGCTCACGGCTCCGCTCACGCGGTCTTCGAGACCGCCTCGGCCGTTATCTGTCCGCTGATGAGACACATCGGGACGCCGATGCCGGGCGTCGTCGTCGACCCCGTGAAGTAGAGGCCGTCGACCGCGTCGGACTCGTGGGACGGCCGGAGCAGCGAGGTCTGCCGCAGCGTGTGCGCCAAGCCGAGCGCGCTCCCCTGGTAGCTGTTGTACCGGTCGGCGAAGTCGTCGACGCAGAACGTCTCCTCGAAGACGATCCGGTCGCGGAGCTCCGTGCCGGTGTTCTCGGCGATGTCGTCTAACACGAGCTCGCGGAACTCCTCGCGCAGCTCGGGGGTGTCCTCCAGCCCGGGCGCGATAGGCACCAGCGCGAAGAGGTTGCTGTGGCCCTCGGGCGCCACCGTGTCGTCGGTCTCGGAGGGGACACAGAGGTAGTAGGCGGGGTCGTCGGGCCACGAGGGGTCGTCGAAGATCTGCTCGAAGTGGCCGTCCCAGGCCGTCGGCAGCACCAGCGTGTGGTGTTCGAGGTTCGGCACGTCGCCCTCGACGCCGAGGTACAGCAGGAACGCCGAGGGGGCGTACGTCCGCGACTCCCAGTACTCCTCCGTGTACTGGCGCTTGCGCGGCGGGAGCAGCTCCTGTTCGGTGTGCGCGTAGTCGGCGTCGGAGACGACCAGGTCCGAGAGGTAGCGCTCGCCGTCGGCGGCGTCGACCGCGAACCCGCCGCGGCGCCCCTCGATCCCCGTCACCTCGGCGTCGGTGACGTACTCCACGCCGAGGTCGTCGCCGAGCTCGACGATCCCGTCGACGACGGCGCCGATCCCGCCCTCGGGGTAGTAGACGCCCATGTTGTAGTCCACGTGGCTCATCAGGTTGTACAGCGCCGGCGTGTTGTACGGCGATCCGCCGAGGAAGACGAGCGTGTACTGCATCAGCTGCTGGAGCTTCGGGTGGTCGAAGTAGTCCTCCACGTGCCCCTGCATCTTGCCTAAAAGCGAGAGCCCCCACGAGTATCGCAGCACGTCCTTGTCGACGTAGTCGCGCAGCCGCGGGCGGTCCTCGTAGACGAAGTGCTCCATGCCGATGTTGTACGTCCGCTCCGACTCCTCCAGATAGGCCTCGAACGCCTCGCCCGCGCCGGGCTCGTACTCCTCGAACAGCTGCTTGTTCGCCTCTCGGTCCGGGAGCACGTCGACCTTGTCGCCGTCCTTCCAGAACACCCTGTAGTGCGGGTCGAGCCGCTCTAACTCGTAGAACTCGTCGGGCGAGCGGCCGAAGTGGCCGAAGAAGCGCTCGAACACGTCCGGCATCAGGTACCACGAGGGGCCCATGTCGAACCGAAAGCCGTCGGCCTCCAGCCGGCTCGCGCGCCCGCCGAGCTGCTCGTTCTTCTCCAAGAGGGTCACGTCCGCGCCGGCGTCCGCGAGGTAACACGCTGTCGAGAGGCCGCCGAATCCGCCGCCGATCACGACGACGGATTCACCGGCCACGGCGTCGATATCCGGGGCCACGTCCATGATGGATCGTAGGGTCGGAAGGGGTATAAATACCGGCCAGACGCGGCGAGTGGGTACGCCTAAGTCGCGGTCGCCCCTAGCGATCCCCACATGGATCCGACGGTCGCGATCACCGGCGCAACGAGCGGGATCGGGCGGGCGGTCGCCGAGGCGTTCGTCGACGAGGGGGCGTTCGTCGCCGTCTCCGGCCGCGACGGCGCCGCCGTCGACCGGACCGTCGCGGAGCTGAACGGCGCGGCGGGCGACGGAGCGGCCGACGACGCCGAGGGCGACGCTCCCGCGGGGGACGACGGAGCGGGACCGGCCGCCGGGACCGCGTGGGGCGAGCGCGTCGACGTCCGCGACGAGTTCGACCTCGAACGCTTCTTCCAGCGGGCCGCCCGGGAGGGCGGGCCGATCGACGTCGTGTTCGCGAACGCCGCCGTCTTCCACGGGACGCCCGGCGAGCGCCCGACGGACGAGCTCAGCTACGCCGACTACGACGACACGATGCGCACCAACGCCCGCGGCGTCTTCGCGACGATCGGCGAGGCGGTCCCGCACCTCGCGGACGACGCGCGGGTGATCGTCCCCTCCGGGTCGGTCGCCCACGAGTCGAAGGCCGGCATGGGCGCGTACGCCGTCTCGAAGGCCGCGGCGGAGGCGGTCGCGCGAGGGTTCGCCGCCGACCTCGACGCGACGGTCGGCGTCGTCGACCCCGGGCTCGTCGCGACCGACCTCACCGGGAAGGAGCGCGCCCGCGACCCCGAGAGCGTCGCGCCGCTGTTCGTCTGGGCGGCCACCGAGGCGCCCGCCGAGGAGCTGAACGGCGAGCGACTGGGGCTGCGCGAGTGGAAGAAAGCGACGCGATAGGCGCCGCGCCGCTCGCGGCCCTTCGGGCGGCTACTCGACCGTCGGCGCGGTCTCGTCGGTCGTCCCCGGGATCCCGACCTCGATCTCCAGCTCCCGCTCGCCGTAGCCCTCGTAGTCGATCTCGAGCTCGACGGGCTCGCCGAACGCGAACGGCAACGTCCACTCGTCGCCGGTGATCGTCAGCTCGTCGCCCTCCTGAAGCTGCTCGCCGACCTCGACGAGGAACCGACCGGCCTCGGCGGCCGTCAGTCGATACTCCGTCTCGAAGTCCCGACCCTCTCTGATCAGGGTCAGGTCGTCCTCCGCCTCGTCCCGGTCGCTCGCGTCGTTGTGAGACATCACGTAATATTTTAGGTGAACCTAAATAAGCTGTGCGGTGGCGCACGCGCGGGGGCCGCACGACCTCCTATTCCCGAGTCGCGTCCGAGACGACGGCGCCCCCCGCCGAGAGCGGTCGACTACTCCTCGTCGAACGACAGCGCGCCGGTCGGGCACTCCTCGACGCAGGCCGAACACTGGAGGCAGTCGCCGTGGTCGACGACGCCGTCGGCCTCGCGGGTCGCTCCCTCGGGGCCGCCAAGCGAGAACACGTCGCCGTGGTCCGTGACTTCTCCGTCCGCGTACTGGCCGGGTCTAATCTCCTGTCGGCAGACCGTCCCGCAGCGACCGCAGCTCACGCAGGCGTCCGCGTCGACCTCGACGCGCGGTGCGGGGTCGCGCCCCAGCGCCTCGGCGACCCGGTGGACGGCGTGAGAGAGCGTTCCGGCCGGACAGACCTGACACCAGGCGCGCTGGTGGTAGACGACGCCGAGACCGACCGCGACGAGCGTGCTGACGCCCAGCATGGTCAGGAACGGGACGCCGAGCGACCCGCCCCGCTGCCAGGACGCGTAGAGTCCGGTCCCGAGGAGCCCGAACGCGACCAGCCCGACGGCCGCCCGGGTCAGCGGGTGTTTGAACCAGTCCGGAGTCCGCCTCCCGCGGCTGAACAGGCGGACGTAGCCGTCGAGCAGGCCGCCTCGAGGGCAGAGGTGGTTACAGTAGAACCGCCCGCGGACGGCACCGACGCCCACCGCCGCGGTCGCGCAGCCGACGACGCCGACCCCGGCCAGCACCGGGTACCAGAAAGCGGCCGCGAGCAGTCCCGCGAAGACGACGCCGAGGTACCGCTGATAGCCGCGTCGCCGCTCGATCGACTCGTCGTCCACCGGTCGCCGGCGGACCGCGTCGAGTCCCCGTTTGTCGAACCACGGGTCGCCGTCGCGCACCCGTTCGAGCCGTTCGATCAGCCGATTCGCCCGGTCGCCGGTCACCGCCGACCACACTCGGTCCGTGAGTCCGCTCGCTCGTTCTCGCAGGCTCATCTTCGACGCGCGCAAATGTATCGGCGCGTCTGACTTATTTATTGTGAAAACCATACAATATTACTTCCGTCCGTTGCCGGGAATATCCGAGTTCTGGATGCAGAAAGTCCGGCGATAACGCCAATTTATAAGTACTATATAATGCGGAAAACTCGAAATACTACTTCGCCGCGTAGTTCGGCGTCCCCTGCCCGGTCGCCGCCGCGACGGGGAGTCGGACCGCGGCTCGTGCGCGCGAGTAGACCGCGTCGTTCGGTCGTACGCGACCGTCGCCGCTGCTCGCCGGTCGGTACCGTCGCCGCTGCTCGCCGGTCGGTACCGTCGCCGCTGCTCGCCGGTCGGTACCGTCGCCGCGTCGACGCCGCGCTCGGACACCGAGAGTTATCCCTCGGTCGGTCGAACGGGGGACATGGCACTCGCGGACCCCGACCTCTCTGGCTCGACGGCGTTCATCACCGGAACGACCCGCGGCATCGGCAAGCAGCTCGCGCTCGCGCTCGCCGACCGAGGCTGTAACGTCGTCTCGACGGGAAAGACGACGGACACCGACGACTCCGAGCTCGAGGGATCGATCGAGCAGACGGCCCGCGAGGTGCGCGACCGCGGGCCGGAGGCGCTCGCGCTCGAACTCGACCTCCGCGACGAGGACCGCGTCGAGGCGGTCGTCGAGGAGTCGATCGACCGCTTCGGCGAGGTCGACATCGTCATCAACAACGCGAGCGCGATTCAGCTGGCGAACGTCGCCGACCTGCCGGCCGATCGGTTCGACCTCCTGACGGACGTGAACGTCCGGGGCACCCACCTCGTCGCGCACGCGTTCGCCGACCACTTGGCGGGGCTCGACGGGGCGTGGCTGCTGTCGAACTCGCCGCCGGTCACGACCGACCGCTCGCCGGGGAAGGCGCCGTACGCGTGGTCGAAGCTCGGGATGTCGTTCATCACGCTCTCGCTCGCCGAGGAGCTGGCCGGCGACGACGTCGGCTGTAACACGTTCTGGCCGGTGACGACGATCGACACCCGCGCGACCCGCTACTTCGGGCTCGGGACCGAGGACGACTGGCGCGCCCCGGAGGTCGTCTCCGACGCGGTGCTCGAGATCCTCGCGCGCGACCCGGCGGAGTGCACGGGCGAGAGCTTCTACGACGAGGACCTCCTTCGCGAGGCGGGGGTCACCGACTTCTCCGACTACAATCTCACGGAGGGCGACCCGGCGCCGATGTCGGCGCGGCTGTTCGATCCCGAGTTCGAACGCGAGGCGTGACTGCCCGGAATACGAACGCGAGGCGTGACTGCCCGGAGTCCGTCGCGACCGGCCGTCACCCCGTGACCGCCTCTCGCAGCGCCGCGGTCGCCGCCGCCGGGTCGTCCGCGGCCGTGATCGACGAGATCGCCGCCACGCCGGTCGCGCCCGCCTCGGCGACCGGCGCCGCGTTGTCGGCGGTGATCCCGCCGATCCCGATCACCGGGACCTCGACGGCCTCGGCGAGCTCTCGAACGCGCTCGGTCCCGATCCCGTCCCTCGAGTCGGGCACCGCCTTCGACTCCGTCCCGTACACCGCGCCGACGCCGAGGTAGTCCGCGCCCGCCTCCTCGGCGGCCCGCGCCTGCTCGACCGTCGAGGCGGAGCGCCCGACGACCGCCGCCTCCCCGAGCCGCTCGCGCGCGACCTCGATCGGCAGGTCGGACTGCCCGAGGTGGACGCCGTCGGCGCCGACCGCGGCGGCGATGTCGACCCGGTCGTTGACGATCAGCGGGACGCCGGCGTCGGCCGTGAGCTCGCGCAGCCGCCGGCCGATCTCGTACCGCTCGGCGTCGGGCACGTCCTTCTCGCGGAGCTGGACCGCGTCGACGCCGCCCGCGAGCGCCGCCTCGACGACCGCCTCGGTGTCGCGACCCGCCGACCGGCTCGCCTGCGTCACGAGGTACGTCCGCCACTCCGTGGGATTCATCGGTTGTATAATGCAGTGGTAGCCGTGAAAAGGTACCGTTCGAGCGACGGCGGTCCGGGAACCGGCGCGGCCCGGACGTGTCGCGGATCAAACGATCGGCGCGAGGCGGGGGTGGGACAGACCCAAGCCCTCCCGGGTCGTACCGACGCCGATGCGACCACGACTCCGGGCGGCGGCCGCTCGGCTCCGGAGCGCGCTCTCCCGAGTCGGCTCCGCGACGGCGGCGGGGCTCGACCGCGCCGGCGTCATCGACCGCGGCCGGCTCGGCGAGACCCTCGACCTGGCGTGGCCCCGGGTCGTCACCGGGTTCTCGATCATGTCGAAGAACACGGTGGACCTGGCGGTCGTCGGCATCGCGCTCGGGGCGCCCTCGGTCGCCGGGATGGCGTTCGCGTTCGCCTACTGGCAGCTCGCGAAGTTCGTCTCCGTCGGGCTCGCGGGCGGGACGGTGTCGCTCGTCTCGCAGAACTACGGCGGCGGCGAGGGCGACCGCGCCGCGCTCGTCGTCAAGGGGTCGCTCGTCGTCGCGCTGGCGCTCGTCGTCCCCATCGTCGTCGGCTTCGTCGCGTTCGCCGAGCCGCTGATCGCGCTCGTCGGCGGCGAGGGGACCGCGCTCCGGGCCGGGACGACCTACCTCGCCGTCACCGCACCGGCGCTCGCCTTCGAGTTCTTCAACATGATCGCGAGCCGCACCTACGCCGGCGTCGGCGACACGTTCACGCCGATGGTGGTCCGGGCCGCCGGCGCCCTCCTCAACGTCGCCCTCACCGTCTGGCTCGTGCTCGGCGTCGGCCTCGGCGTGCTCGGCGCGGGGCTCGGTACCGCCATCTCCATCGCCGCCGTCGGGGTCGCGCTCTCGTGGGGGATGACCGGCCGGTCGTACTTCGGCCGCGGCGCCTCGCCGGTCCCGATCCGGCGCGGTGGGCCGTGGATCGACGCCGGGCTCGTCCGACAGCTCGTCCGGGTCTCCGCCCCGCTTATCGGGCGCCGAGTCGCCGAGGGGGTCGCCGTCTTCCCCCTGCTGTGGGTCGCCTCGTCGTTCGGCGACGCGACCGTCGCGGCCCTCGAAGTGGGCCGGCGCATCCGGGCAATCTTAGGGAGCTTCAGCTGGGGCTTCTCCATCGCCGCGAGCACGCTCGTCGGCCAGCGGCTCGGCGCGGGCGAGGAGTCGCTCGCGACCGAGTACGCCCGCGACGTGATCCGGCTGTCGGCGGTCGTCTACGTGCTCGCGTCGGCGGTCGTCCTCCTCGCCGCCGACCCGATCGCGGGCGTGTTCGTCGACGACCCGGCGGCCGTGGCGGCGACCGCGACGTTCGTCGTCGTCGCCGCCGTCTCCGCGATACCGCTCGGTATCGGCGGCTCGGTGACGGGGTCGCTGCGCGGCGCCGGCGACACCCGGTGGCCGTTCGCGGCGTCGATGGTCGGCTCGTACGTCGTCGCGATCCCGGTCGCGCTGCTCGGCTTGGCGACGCCGCTGGGCGTCGGCGGGCTGTACGCGGCGGTGATAGTCGAGAAGCTGGTGCCGACCGGGCTGAACCTCGTCCGGTTCCGGTCGAACCGGTGGCAGGCCGTCAGCCGGCAGTACCGACCGGACGCGGCGGACGGCGACGCGGCGGTCGACGAAGAGCCGTCGACCGACTGAGAAGGCGCCGCGGGCGGTCCACCGCCCCGCGGCGGGACCGTCCCGCGGCGGGACCGTCCCGCGGCGCGGCCGTCTCGTTACTCGTCGTCGGCGACCGACTCGAGCACCTCGACGCTACCGGTGAGCTGCCGGTGGACGTACGGCATGTCGATGCCGGCCTCGTCGAACGCCTCCTTCACCGCGGTGACGTACTCCGAGCGCACCCGGACGAAGTCCCCGCGGTCGGGGTCCGAGATCCACCAGCGGGACTGGAGCCCCACGGCCGAGTCGCCGAGCTCGACGAGCCGGACGGAGACGCCCGGGTCGTCCAGGATCTCCTCGTGGGCCTCCGCCTTCTCGGTGATGATGTCGGTCGCCTGCGCGATGTCGTCGTCGTAGCCGATCCCGAAGACGAACTTCTGGCGCAGCGTCTCGTAGGCGACCGGGTTGGTGACGGCGCTGTTCGCGAGGTCGCCGTTCGGCACCGTGATCCGCTCGTTGTCGAACGTCCGGACCCGCGAGACGCGCAGGTCGATGTCCTCGACGCGGCCCGCGTTCCCGTCCCACTCGATCCAGTCGCCGACCTCGAACGGCTTGTCCTTCAGGA
>SDGW01000318.1_pt1 | contig 20496 bp, 27 predicted proteins | sample 2873831 | NCBI WGS metagenome assembly SDGW01 (sample SAMN08132700, study PRJNA421101) | hypersaline lake metagenome | isolation source: celular fraction 0.22 microns magnesium sulfate-rich crust from ephemeral... | place: Spain: Penahueca Lagoon, Toledo | collected 2011-07
CTTTCCTCCGAGTCCGAGCTATCGCCGCCCTTCGCCATTTCCTCCAGGTCTTCGCCGCTCGTGCCCGGGTCGGTGGACACGTCTTTGACCGGCGGACTAACCGCGGGTTCTACCGTGCCGTCGTCGTCATCACTCCCCGAGGAGCTTCCCGAACTGCTCGTTTTCTTGCTTGTGCCACCGCCGCCGCTCGTTGCTCGTAGGAATCTTCTAACCATGTTTGTAGTGTTCCGTGATGTTGTCGCTCGTTTGTCCCGTCTTCGCCTCTAACGCCGGTACCACGTCCTCCAGCGAGTCCGCGGACACGAGCGTTCGCGTCCCCGGCGGAAGCGACGGGGTGCCCGGAAAATCGCGGTCAAGCTCGACAACGAGGAACCGCGCGTTACGCCCGCTCATAGGAAACCACCGCCCATGAGAACGGCGTACAAGATGATTATCCCGAGAACGCCCGCGATGATGGTTGAACGGCTGATATTCAGTTTATCCAGCGTACTCGGCGCACCGCTCGTAACTTGCGTTTCGAGGTACTGTTTCAGCTCGTCGGTCGGGATTGTGAGCTTTTCCGGGTTCTGGAGGTTGATAGGCTCGGCGTCGCCTTTCTTGTGCATCATCACCCACATGCCCGAGTCCTTCCGCGGCACGCGCTTGTTCCGGGGGAACAGGTACGGTTGACCCTTGTACCACAGTTCGGGGACACCGCCACCGCTCGCGTCGGGCTTGACGTACTTCGGCCGCGGGTAGCCGTCCCCGATTAGATACCACTCGACGTATCCTTTCGCCGCGAGCTTCCGACGTTTCTTTTGCCGCCGCCACAGCCGTAACAGCCCGAAACGGGTCTTTTTGAGGTTCGGCGGGGGCATTTCCACCACTCTACCCCCACCCTTCGGACCGTCAGAACCGTCCTCCAGAACGTCATCAACGGCGTGTTTCGTCGCTTCGGGCTGTTCGCGCGTCTCGGCCGTGGCACCGTGCCCGTCGGTTGCGAGATCGTTGCCGTCGAGGTCGTCCCGGTCGCTGGCGTCGTCGCTCATGATTGGTCACCTCCAAGCGTTAGCATTTCCTGCGCGGCTTCCCGCGCGGACCCTTTCACTTCCCGCACGCGGTCAAACAGGTTGTCGAGCAACCGCGCCCCGCGCGAGCGGCTTGCTTCGTGCCGCATTACCATCTGCCGGTAGTGCGGGGCGGTCCACTCGCCATCAAGCCCCGCGTAGGCTTCCAACGCCTTCCGCTTCTCGCGCTCGGGAAGCCGGTCCCAAATCTGTCTGCCTTGGTGCTTGATGAATGTACGGCGGTGCGGTTCGTCCGGGGAATTCCGTTCCTCTTCGGGGAGATCGTTCCACCCGCGGATGTGTTGGTCTTGCTTGCCGTTATCGGTCTGAACGGTGTACGTCCATCCGCGTTCCCCGAGTTTGCGTATCGTCTCGCGTCGAGCTCGCTGCTCCAGCCGTTGCTTGAACGCGGCCGTGGCGTACATCCCGCGGTGATGTGCCTCGGTCTGCATCCACATTTCGCGCTCGGTGTAGTTCCCGAGGCCGAAGTTCGTCCGCGACAGAAACGGCTCTTCGTCCGTCGAGTCGATTACCTCTTGGTAAATGTCGAGCTGGCTGTTCGGGCCGCCGTTGCTCGTTTTGTCGGGGACGCTGTTGCGGCTGCTCGGCATGTTACCTTGCACAATTAATCACCTCGCGTTTCACGACGCCATCCAGCGCGTCGATGACCGCTTGCTCTTCGTCCTGGTTCATGTTCTTCAGCTCGATTGTGGGGGAGTCGTCGGGCATTGTATCACTCCTAAAGGGGGGTGCTGGCTATCCAGCGTCGTCGAGACTATGCAGCACGAGCGCGCCACCGAGTAGCATCACGAGCGTACCCAGCGGCATGCGCGTCGGCGTCTCGACGGGGCGGTACTCGTTTTGGACTTTGGTGAGGTTTCCGTCACCGCCTGCGTTCGCAACGTGCGTTTCGCCGGTCTTGTACGCGAGTCCGTCCGCGGTCACCATGGCCCCGACGCCGAACACGAGTACACCGCCGATAACCGAGACACCGGGGAGGTCGAACACGTACCCGAGGGTCCACGCGATGAAACCCACGGTCGTCAAAAAACCCGCAACTGTGAGGATCATACGCGGTCACCTCACAGGTCCATGTACCGGGCGAACAGCATGACCCCAACGAGCGCCATCACGAGCGGTATCAGGTTCGCTATGGTCGCTGTGGTCTTGCCGGACGCTTGGTAGTCGTACGATACGGTTAGCGTTTCGCCGTCCTCGATAGTGCCGCTATCGAGTGCTTTCAGTTCTCCGGCTTCGTAGTCGATCTCGTAGTCATCACCTTCCGTGTAGGTGGTTCCGTCGTTTTCGACGGTCACCGTGCCGTCCTTGATATTGTAACCGTCAAGGTCGGTGTAGTTGCCTACGTCGGCGGTGACTGATTCGTTCCCAACGCTCTGCACGCCCGTATTATCGGTGATGGATTGGCTTACCGCCGGGAATACGGACACAAGAATCAGCCCCGCAACAACTGCCGTCATTACTTGTTTCGTGTTTGCCATGGTGAAAAATCTGTGCTGGCGGAACGGGTGGTTACACTCGACTCATCAGCGGCGAAGCGAGTGCGATGAGTACGAGCAGCGCGGCGAACAGGGGGAGGAGCGAAAGAACCGTCTCCTCGGTCCCCGAAACGTTCGCGCTTTCGATGGCGTCCTGAACCGTCGGGATGAACACCTGAACCACGACGATTGCCGCGATCATCACACCGATTACGAGTCGGGTGATGTTGGACTGCGCGCGGTCGCGCTTGTGGCGCAGTTCCATTTCCATGAGGTTGAGTAGTGCTTGCATCGTTTCACTCCTACCAGATACGTTACGGTGTGTGATAATAAAAGTTCCGCAAAGCCAAACTTTTATTCTCGGTAGCTTAAACTCAATTTACTAAGTGCTTAAGTCTATTTGTGAAAGCTAATAGACGCTTTCTATACCGCGAAGAAATCGTAAGAAACCACTAAGTAGAATTAGCACGAACATAATGCTATGTCACAAGCGGACAACGGCGGAACAAGCACACGCTGGGAAGGGTACTCGGATTACCAAATCGTCAGCAAGCGGGTGGGTAAATCGGTCCACAACGCGATAGAAGCCTACGCCCGGCTCGACTCGTTGCACGCGGAAGGGGCACAAGTCCCGCCGGAAACCGCCGCTACCGCCCGAAGCCACATCTTCGCGGCCGCGCTCAAGCTCGTGCCCGAACTACGCCGCGACGCTCCCCGCGAGAACGATGACGATAACGGCGGGGTCGAGCTGTATGGCGAGATTCTTGACCGTTGGGAAGGCGATGACGGATACCTACGGAACAAGCTTCACAACGTCCAACTCCAGCGCGAATGTCCGGGGTGGCTGTTCCAATTCATCTTAGACATTCGCCGGGCCGCGTGGGAACTTGGCTACCTCCAAGCGGGCCGCGAGCGCAAGGGTGAACCCGACGATCCCGTTGAAGCCGAAACCGCCGACATGTTCACGGAGTAATCCCCTACCATGTCTCTCGAAAAGCTCGAAACGTGGTTAGAAAAGGTGTACGACAAGCGGATTACCCGGGAGTACGACGCGGTCGTGCCCGTCGTGGCAGACGAAGGTAAAGGCAAATCGACGCTCATGCTACAACTCACTTGGATGTGGCAAGACATTCGCGGGCTTGACCCTACGCCGGAGAGTGTTCTTGACCGAGTGATTTGGGGGGAGCGCGAAGAGTTTGCCAACGCACTCGCCGACGATGAACCCGAGTCGAGCGTTCCGGTGATGGACGCCGCGCGGGTACTGAACAAGAAAGAAACCATGGTCGGGGAACAGCGCGAGCTCGAAAAGGACTTGCTCGACGTTCGGATGAAAGCGTTTCTCATGCTGTTAGGGTTTCAGTCGTGGGACCGCGTTGCGTCCATGCTACAAGACCGGCGGGCGAAGTTCGTCCTACGAATCCCGCGACGGGGAGTAGTTGAAGGATACTCGCGGGCGAGTATCGACAAGCGCCAGGAAAAAGAGAGTTGGCCTGAACCCGACATGCGCGCGCGGTTCCCGTCGCTTGAGGGAACGCGGTTGTGGCGAGAATTCAAACGCCGCGACTTGGAAGCCAAAGAGCGACGCATTCGCAAAACCGGAGACGAGAACGACGAACCCGAGGAGAGTAGTGAAACGGACCTATTCGAGATCGCTAACGAAATCAAGCAGACAGGGATTGAAAAGTACGTTTCCATTCACGGCGGGAACAAGCAACCGTACATCGACGCCGACTTGATAGAACTCCACCACGACCTAAACGCCCAGCAAGCGCGGAAAGTAAAGAAGTTGTTAGACCAAGATAACGACGTTAACCCCGCTGGCAAGGCAACAGCACAGTAGCACACACAGAGACATGGATGTAAGGACTGTAATCCTATATTTGCGTGCATACATCACCCGCGCGGGCGCGCGCGAACCAGAACAGCGGAACCCAGTTCGATGACCGCCGCGCTTCCCGATCTCGTACGGTTGACCGTGCCGGTCGCGTTCGCGTCGCTCGCTATCCGCGACTACCACACCCGACGCGTCCCTCGGAGCGAGTGGCCGTTTCTCGCGGCGCTGGGCGTGGCGCTGCTCCCGATAGAAGCCTACCACGTCGTGACTACCGCGGGCGTCTCTCTCGGCGCGTACGCGGCGCGTGTCGGCGTCAGTATCGTCGTGGTCGGTGGCATAGGGATTGGCCTGTATCTCGCTGGAGCGTGGGGCATGGCCGACGCGAAAGCCCTGCTCGTACTCTCGATCTTGCTCCCCACGACGCCAGCGTACTCGACGCCCCTCGGGACGCTCCCGCTCGCCGCGCCACCGCTCGACGTGTTATCGCTCGCGGTCGTCTCGAATAGCATCGTACTCGCTGGCGCGTACCCGCTCGCGATGGCCGCCCGCAACCTCCGAGCGGGACGCTTCGGGTGGCGGTCGTTCGTCGCGCGGCCAGCGCCCGCGTCCGAACTTCCCGAGCTGCATGGTCAAGTCGGCGGGTTGGACCTTGACGTGTTACGCGCGTATTTCAACTGGAGCGACACCGCGGCCAGCGAGCTCGGCCGCGTCGACGAAGAGCAAGCGGCCGCGTTTCTCTCCGAGTACGACGGGCCGACGTACGGGGCGACCGCCGCGGACCTACGCGACGGTGTGAACGCGGTGGCAGAAAACAGAACCGTATGGGTCACGCCCGGCGTCCCGTTCCTCGTGCCGATCTTCGCGGGCGTCGTGTCCGCGTTGACCGTCGGGGACTTGCTCGCGCTACTCTTCTAATCGACTCTCCAGATACGGGGCTACGTAGCCGGTGCTTTTCCAAAGACCGCACATCACGGTCAACCCGACGATGTACGACCATAGCCACGTTTCCGGCATATCCCGAGTCGCGTACACGAGCGCGCCCCCGAGGGACATGGCTACAAAGCCGATGACGACACCCGCGAGTACGCCGACGTGATACGTCCGCCCGTAGCTCATGGTTTCGGCAACACCCCGAAATAGCCGACCGCGAACAGGTAGATAGCAACCATGCAAACGAACACCGCGAGCAACCCGGTCGGGGCGTCCGTCGCGGTGACGATCTCGCTGGCCGCGTCCGTGTATTGAGCAACGTTCATCCCTCGGTTACACCTCGTGCGTCGAGCTTGCGATACATCCACTCTAAGCCGACGTAGAACCCCGCGAGAGTGGCGAGTGCTACGAACGCCGCGGTCAGATACCCGTTAATCGGGATGAACCATGAACCAATTGCGATGAGCAACACGAGCGTCTTGACCGCTTTCCTTTGCGAATCTCCGAGTTGTGAATGATTCTGCTCCATGTGGGTCACCTCATGATTAGGTGCGCGTAAATCCGTTCGGTCGTCGTGATACTCCCGTGGCGAAGCCGGACGCTCACCTCTTTCAGCCGCCTTTCCTCCTCGACGAACATCCGGTAAAACACCGAGTGCCGAAGGGTGTGCGGGCTTATCTCCTCGGGGTCACCGCGGCCACCGTCGGCGGTGAACGGCCGAACGTCGGCCGTCTGCGCGAGCTTCGTCACGACGTTACGCACTTGCGCGGTCGTCATCCGGTCGCTCTTCTGGCTTGGCAAGAGCGCGTCGGCGTCCTTCCACCTGGAGCGTAGGTAGTGCCGGAGTAGTCGAGCGGTCCCCAGCTCGCTCGTGAATTCGATACTCGCGGGGTCGGGAGTGCCACCGTCCGGTGGGTGTTTCTGTATCGGGCCGGGGAGATACAGGTGCGCGGGCGTAGCGTCAAGCCGTAGGTGGTCGGTGTCGATCTGGCACAGTTCGCCGACGCGTACCCCGGTGTCGTACATGAGCAGTACGGCTATCTCGTTGCGTAGCTGCAAGTGCGGGGCGAACGCGTCCGTGTGGTCCAACAGTTCGTTGACTTGCTCGGGCTTTAGCCACGTCCGAGCTTGAACTTTCGATTTTTCTTGCGTGGCCATATTTCGGTTGGATTGGGGAGTACCCTATTTAAAGAATAGAGACGCCAGCGGCAAAAACTTTCGCTTCTTGTAAAGGAATCTGGAGTTATCCGCAACGAGTACCACACCCCTCGGAACTCGCCAAATGTGACCAGTTTAAAAGGGACGCCCCGTTTAAGGTGGAACCCCATGAACCGCAGAGTGCTATATCGAGCGTGTCGGGTATCCGGCAGGTGACGGGAGCGAAAGAACCGGCAGAGTTTACCGGATGTCAAGGGCGTCAAGGGCAGTTTCCGAATACCTCTTAATACTGATACACTCCAGAGTTATCCGCTCGCGCGCGCGTGTCGCGCGATGGGTCTATGACTGCCCTTGACGCCCTTGACAGTAGGCAAAACTTGCCGGTACTCTCTCGTCGTCACTCTCGACTAACACCACGAGGTTGGAAGACACCGGAAAGAAAGGGGTCGGTCGCTACTCCGAAACGCGGTACTCGCCGTCTTCGCCGTCGGGAGCGGGGTAAATGTCGCCACGCTCTTTGAGCTTGTCCCACGCGTTCTGTGCGTGTTTCATGCCCATCGTCCCGGCGGTCGCGCGGCCGACGGCCATGCCCTTCTTGACGCCACTCTCCTCGGTTTCGAGCTCGCGGACTACCTGGAGCATGTCGTCGGCGCGTCCCTCGGGGCCACCGTCTTCGAGATCGGCTTGCTCTTCGTCGCTCGGTGCGTCGAGTCCAAGCACTTCGCGGCCGCGCGGGGACAGTTTGACGCCGTTGTAAACGGTCTTTTTCGTCCCGTTCACCCGGCGCTGGCTACTCTCTATCGAGAAGTCGGAGATGTTCAGCAACTTCTCGCCAAACACGTTGTCGGCCTGCGCGGGTAGGCCCTCCTCTTTCGCGTACTTCCGGTAGGCTTGCCGGACCTTCGACTTTTCAACGTACCCGTCTTCGTCTTCGCGTAGGCAGACGTGCGCGAAGTCGTACACGGGTTCGCTGGCGCGCTTCATCTTCTCGCGCACCGCTTCGGCGCTCATGGTGTTCGGGTACCAATCGCGGCCTTCCCACCACGCCTGTATCTCTTCGGCACACCGCGCGAGCAGTCCCTCAAGCTCGCTTTCCTCGGTTAGCTCGCGGATAAGCACCCGCTTGGGGGTCGGGTCTTTCGCGTCCGGGTCGTCTGCGCGGAAGGTGTACGGGAAGTTCAGGTAAATCCACCGCCGCCAAAGGGCGTGCGTGTCTTCGTCCATCACCGGCATCCGGTTGGCCGCGAATATCAGCGTCGCGTAGTTGCGGAAGTTGATGGGCTTCTCGTACTTCACGTCTGCCGTCATTATGTCCCGGCCGGTGAGCTTCTTGAACGCGCCGAGATCGCGCACGGTTTCGTCCCCCATGTCGGGGTGAACGTTCGCCATCTTCCCCTGGAGGTTGTTCGCGGCGAACCGTTCGCCGTCAAGGTCTTGGAGCGACCGATGGGAAACGTTCTCGCTCCCCATGAATTCCTCCAGTAGCGTCAGGAACACACTCTTACCGTTCTGGCCGTCCCCGAGGAGCATGGCGGCTTTCTCGGCCGCGTACTCTTTATAGAGACAATGCGCGGCAAGCCGGTAGAGCGTGCCAACGTCGTCGTCTTCCACAATGTCGTGAAAGAACTCGTCAATCCGCGGGCACTCGGCGTCCGGGTTGTAATCGACGTCGATCCGCGTCCGGTGGTACTCGTCGGGCGTGTGGTCGTCAAGTTCGCCCGTTCGGAAGTCGAGAATGCCGTTGCGGACCACTAAGCGATACGGCGGGGTTTCAAGCTCACTCTCTTCGACACCGGAAAGCCGCTTGACCTTGCCAACGAGCTCGTTCACTTGCTGGTTGGTGAGAAAGTCACCAAGCAGCCGTTCGGCCAGCTCGGAAAGGAACCGTTCACCGTCGGGTTCGTAGATTCCTATCTCCTCGTTGTAGCGGTAGAGCGTCGAGCGCCACCCGCGCGTGTTCTCGGGCGGGTGTACGAAGTTGTGTTCGTCGAGAATCGTTAGCGCGCTCCGGTGAATCACCGTGCGCTTTTCCATGTCGTCATCGCCGTCGTAGGCAATGAGAATGTCGTCTATCCGGTCTTGGAGCGACTTTTCCCCGCTGGGAGAGGCCGGTTCCGCGGTCGTCTCGGTCGTCTCGGGGGCGTCCGTCGCGTCGTTGGTGTCGTTGGTGTCGGGCGTGGTCCCGCCGTCCGTGACGGTCTGCTCGCGCTCCTTGGCGCGTTCCACCACGTCGAGCGCGGACCCTTCGGTGTCGCCCGTCGGTTCGGGGAGGTCGTACCCGGCTTCGCGGGCCGCGTCGAATATCTCGCGCCACGTATCGCCGTCGAGTCCGGTGCCGTCCCACTCGCCGCAACTGATTACGCCCTGTTCCATCCCGATTAGGTGTAGGGCGTTGCCGGTGACGCTATGCCGGTAGCACCGCCACGTTTCGCCGTTCTCGTCTGGCTTGAAGTTCGCGCCGGTATCGCTCCCGTGGTACGGGTGTTCGGTCCGCTCTTCGGCGGGGTACGACGCGCTCGAAAGCACGTCGTGAACGCCTATATCAATCTCCTCGGTCGAACCGCCGCCGCTGTTGTTCACGGGGCCGTCTAGCGTCGTCTGCTGTTCCGGTTCGGGCGGTTCGTCGTTGAAGTAATCCCATGCGTCCCGTAGCCACTCGGGGAGCGCGCCGTCGGCGTCGGTGACTGTGGCGGCACTTACGTCAACTTGGTTGCCGGTGAAAGTGAAATACCGGCCGTCGTCGTACACTTCCACGCCGCGGTGGTGGTCTTGCCCGTCAACGTCTTCGTCTTGGTTTGTCCACCACTCGGGCACGTCGGCGTCCTTGAGAATGACGTGTAACCCGGTTCCCGAGGGACTGTATTCGATGAACGTCTCTTCGCAGAACGGTGTGAGACTCGGGAGCCACTCGGCGGGACCGCCGTACGGTTCGCGCAAGGCGGTGTCGAGATCGACGCCAACGTACGGGTCGGCGCTCGAAAAGACGAACCCGATACCCCAATCCCGGTTTTCGGCGGTTTCAACCGCTTGCTCAAAGCCGCCCCACGTCGCTATGTCGTTCGCTTTCGCGTAGGCACCGCTCCCGTCGGGTTGCTTTGGGACTTTGCTGGGCTTGCCGTTCCGTTCCTCTTCGGTCCAGCAAATCCATTGTGGTCGTTCGCGCAGTTCCTCGGGTATCGCGTCGGGATTGAACTCGGGCATATCAGTTACCTCCTAGAGCTTTCAGCCGCTCGCCGCTGGCGTCGGTAGTTACCCCCGTAACGTGTCCGCCGTCGGCGTCGGTGGTTTCGGGCCGGTGCAGCTCGTCGTGTGCGCTTGTCGGACAGTCGAGCGCGGCGTACACTTCGCGCCACGAACCGCCGAGATCGACAGTCACGAGCGCGTCACCTCCGCGGGCACGCGGTGGCCGCAAGGTTTGATGAACGCCTCGGACGGGCCGACTACCACCGTCATCACCGCGAAACCGCCACAAACGGGACAGTTCATGCCCAGTCACCTCGGTCACGGGCGTAGGCGGCTTCTTCTCTCAAGGTCAACACGCCGCGGGGTCGTCACGTCGCCGTGGTACTTCGAGACGCCGCCGTGCCGGTTCTCAACCTCTCCGGTCGCGCCACAGTCCCGGCACTCGTAGGAGAGCCACCACGCGATACCGTCCCGCTCTTCGTCGGTGCGTTCAAGGTTCGCACCGTGACACCCGCCACAAATCACGTCGTCGGGGTATGTCGGTTCGTTGCTCACGCACCGTCACCCCCGTTTGTGAGCCGTGCAACCTCCGGGCCGACGGGCGTGACCACGAGCGTATCCCCCTCGCGGGCGTCGATCTCGCGTAGGGCCTTCGCGCCGATAGCGGGACACCCGTTGCCGACCTTGTACGAGTGTTCCGCGTCGTCGGTTTTACAGAGGTAAACGTCCCCGTCGCGGACCTTCCACCCGATTCGGCCGTTGCCGTCGTCATCCAGTTCAAGCCCGAGGTAGTCGGGCACGGTCGTCGGTAGGCACGCCTGGTGCGCTCGGTCGGTGTCTTTGTCCTTGCGGGAGTGCGGCGTCACACGAGCGAGCGTAGGGTACTCCAGCGCGTCGTTGCGGCCGGTGACGCGCTCCAGCGTAATCCGGTCCGTCCGGTCAACCACGCGTACGTGGTCACCCGGTTCAACCGCGAGACAGTCGAGCGCGCGCCCGGAGAGTACGAGCGAGAGGTAGCGCCCGCCTTCGCCGACCGTGTACGCCAGTAGTCCGTCACCGTTGGGGTGTAGTCGCACCTCTTCGTCGGTGACGGTGACGCCAACGGTGTCGCCAGCGGAAAGGCCCAGCTCGTCGCGCAGGAACGTCGTGCCGTCTATCTGAACGCGATACCGCCCCTCGCGCGTTTCGCGGGCTTTGTAAACGCCGAGAACGGTTCCGTGTTCGACGCTCGCGGCTTCGGCGATGTGCGCGGGCGGTTCAACGTCGTTGGCGCAGAACGGACACCCAACGCACTCGGTAGCCGGTTCCTCGGACTCGCTGGCGTCCGCGTCGAGTACGTCGGCGGGCACGGACTCGGGGACGCTCCCGAGCGACCGCGTGATTGACGGGGTAGCGCCGAGATCGGTCACCGTCTTCAACCGGAAGTAAAACCGCTCGGGGGCGTCGTTCCAATCGGAATTAAGGACAACTTCGCCGTCGTCAAAGGTGTCGAGCGCGTCCCCGTGCCCGTCCGGTAGTTCCTCTATGGCTACGTCTTTGTCGTTCTTCTTGACGCGGTGCCAAATCTGGTACTCGGCTTGGGTGATGTAATCCGTTGACGTGTTCGCGGGTCGCTGGCTCACTCCGAGCAAACCGAGTCCGCGCTTGCGGCCGCGTTGCGCGACGCGGGATAGCGGTTTCGTCGCGTCGGTCTTCGCTTTGTTCGGGAGGTACTCGTCTATCTCGTCGGCAATGAGCAGAAACGGAACCTCGTGGCGTTTCTCGGCATGGAACAGCCCGGTAGCGACCGCGGCCGCCACGGTGTGCGCTTCGTCTTCGGCGAACCCGGAGAGGTCGAACACGACGGGCACGCGCTCGGCTACCGCGCGTCGCGCGAGATCGTCGGCGTCGGCCGCGTCACCGGACACGTCGGCGTCGGGGTTGCTCCCGAACACGACAACCGGGTAGTCTTCGGCGAGTGCGACGAACTCGCCTTCGGGGTCTATCACCGCGAGCGGAATGCCCAGCTCAAGAACCTCCTCGGCAACGACGGTTGCCGTGTTGCTCTTGCCAGCGCCCGACGCGCCCGCGATGAACCCGCGGCCGGTGACAACCTCTTGCGCGGGAAGTTCCGGGCCGTTGTCCGCCGCGACCGCGAGCGCGGGCATGGCGTCGGCCGTCGCTCCAGTAGTCACCCGGCTCATGGTTGCCCCCCGTCGGTGGCTACGATATCGGGGCTGTATGCCCCGTAACCCGCGCACGTAATGCACTTCGGCACGCGGCCGTCAACTCCAAACACCCGCGCGTAGTCTTTCGAGACGTGCGCGCCACACTCGCAACGGGGCATTACGCGGTCACCCCCGGCGTAGTGTCGAGACTACTGAATTCGCCGTACGCCGCCATGATGGCGGGTACGTCGGTTTGTGTCACGGTACGCGCACTTGCAAAAGGCCTATTATGGTTTTCTGAGTAATGGCTCATGGTTCCTGTGGCGTGACGGTTTTCCGTGGTCGGCCTACCCGGTCGGCTACGGGCAGGAACCACACCGCTCGCGCCCCGCTGAGAGTCGTGGCGGACTTTGGGGCGGGGCGCGTCGTGGTGTAGTTGACAGGCCGAATGACGTTTTAGGAGATTGTTAAGGTTCCGACGCCGCGGTGAAAGTGGTGCCTGTCGCTCGGTAATGGCACCTTGAAGCGCGGTATGCCGGGCTTGCCTTAAGTCATACGGCTTGCGGGCGTTACCTCGGTGGCGTGCGACGGTTTTAAGCCGTCGGGCGTTGTAGTACCTCATGCGTTTCAGACTAACAGCACCCGGCTAACCCCGCTGGCTCCGGGGTCCGGGTGGTTTTCCGTGGGACCGACTCGTTAGGTGGGGGTCCGCCGTGTGCTGTTACCCGTGTCAAGTACCCATGGGTACTTATAGATTGGGTGTCCCATAATCTCGCATCAAGCACAGATTACCCCGTTGTCAGCACTAAGAATAAAGTCCCCGCGGGTACTCGGTTCCGGTATGCCTACCCGCGCGGACTGGATGAATCCAGCGGACGATCTCATTCTAAACTACCTGGAGGAACACGAACGCGACCGCCCCGCCGAGATCGCGCGCGGCATTGACCACAACCGGAAGTACATCGGCCGCCGCTGCCGGAAGCTCGCAACCGCCGGGTTGCTCGACAACATCGGAAACGTCGGCTTGTACGAGCTCACCGGCACCGGCCGCGCCTACCTGAACGGTGAACAAGACGCCAGCGAACTCCCCAACCCCGAAAAATGACTGCCAGAAACGACACCGACACCGATTCCCGAACACGAATCACCTTGGAGGTTCTTGCCCTCCGAGCGAAAACCTACGCGTACTCGCTCGTGCAATTCACGGGCTGGGCGGTCCTGTTTTACGGCGTCCACCAACTCGCCCATCCGTTCCTCCTGCTCCGGGGCTATGATATATCACTCCCCGAAGCCGTTGCCACGGTCTTGCCCGCGCTCTCGTACATCGACGCCTTAGCTGCTATGTTCGCGGGCATAATCATCGTCTGGATTAGCACGGCCAGTTGGTTCTAATATCGCGTCCCGTAGCTGTTCGCGTACTCGATCTTCCACCGCTCGGAATACGAGCGCGGATACCACGAACCCGCCGACACCGCCAACGGCCACGTCCACGACGTAGGGGAGCGCCAACCCGTCGCGCGCGATGTAACTCAAGAGCATCACGGTCCCCACCAAGACCGCGTTTTCAACGACACCAACCGCCTGCTCGACGGTCACCCCGCGCTCCAGAACGTAGATAATCACCGCCGCAACCAGCGCGAGAAAGGCGAGATTCAAGAGCATTGGTAGCCACTCCGGGCCGCCGTAGGCCAGTTCCGCAAGCCACTTCGGGCCTTGCTCGACGACAACGGGCTTGCCGTCGTGCCACCCCGCGACGCTGCTGTTGTTTTCGGGGCACGTCCAAAGGTGGTTTCCGTGGCACATCGGTTACCGGAGGATGTTGATTAGGGCTTTCGCGGCCACGAGGCCGACGCCGAACATGATGACCGCGAACAGCCAGCTCGGGGCGAGTCCGACAACCGAGAGTGCCGCGGCCGCGGCGATCCCCAGCACGCTCCCGCCGACGGTCCCGACTCTGGAGCGCGCGCCAGCGGTCGCCACGACGCCGAAGACTACGAGCGCCAGCACTAACCCGTTCGCGGGGCCGACGCCGCCTTGCGCGGCGCGCGTGCCGATGACGAACCCACCGACGCGGGTAGCCATCGACGCCATGTTATCCAGCGTCGCGTTTTCGTGGCCGTTCATCCACGACTCGTTGTTTACGTCGCTCGTGTTCTCCTCGTAGTACGGGGCCTTTTCCCCGAGGGTTTCGTTCGTCAGCGTCGTCGTCTCGTCGTTCGCCGCGGCCGCGTCCAACTGTCCGCCGGGGAGCATGGTGATTCCCACGACGGTCGCGGCCAGCACGACGCCCGCTAACGCTATCATCGCGACGGTTGCACGCCAATCCGGTTCGTCTTCGGTTTCGTAGAGCCTTATCATGGTTCTGTTAGGTGCTGTTGATGAGGAACCCCGCGAGCGATATGAAGAACGCCGCGGTGATGGAACCGCCGAGCAACGCCACCGCTCTCGGTGGCGCGTTTACGGCGTCGAGCGTGACGATAGGCCAGAACAGGAACCCAATCAGTCCGCTCACGAGATTCCACACCGCGAGCAGCGCCCCGCCGCCGATAGCTTGCGCGGCTTCCTGAATCGGGCCACCGGCTTGCTCAAGCTCGCTTCCGGTTTCCTCGTTCACGTCGGTCGTTGGCCCGGGGTCGTCAATGAAGAGCTGGCCGACGCCAGCACTTCCCCAACCGACGAAGCCGGTGCCCCACATGATTGTGCCGATGACTGTGTACGCGATTACGACGTTGGCGAATCGAACCATCTATAATCCCCTCCGAACAGCGGTGAACGCGCCGAATGCCACGACGCTCGCAAACAGCACGTCGTAGGACATCCAGCCGATGATTGCGAACCCTGCGATACATCCGACGGCCGTTAGCCCGGCCATTTCGGTACTCGCGCGCAGTTGATGGACCGCGCCCGTGGTCAACACTACCGTCGCAATGAGCGAGACGAACGCCTTGAACCCCTCTCGGTTGCCCTCGGGTACGAGCGTGTCAATCCGCCCGACGGTGTTGAAGAGGCTATACTTGTTCTGGTACGTCTTCGTCACCTCGTACGTGAACGTCTCGCTGGCCGTCGTGCCGTCAATGGTGTACTCGACGGACACCTTGACCGTGCCGTTCACGCGTTCCGCAAGGTCAACCGAGAGGTCGGCCGTGCCCGAGCTCGACTTGCTGGCCGTTGCGAGCGTCGTCACGTTCCCGCCTTCGTGGTACGTCACTTCGGCACTCCAGCTATCCACGGTTTGCCCGCGCGCGTTCAGCGCGGTCGAGATCGTCGTTCCATCCAGCGCAGGGAGCGACCCCGTGGCCGGACTGATATCGACAACAGCCGGGGATATCAGTTCGATCTCCCCGCTCGACTTGACCTTGAGCGTCTGCCGTTCGCTCGTTAGCGGCGTGTACGTCCCGAGGATTTTCCTTTCGCCCGTCGTCGTGTCGATTAGCACGAGTCGGTGGCGAACGTTCCGCTCGATTTGCGCGGGGTACTCGCCACTCGCGCCGAAAAAGTCCCCGGTGACCGTTTGCCAACTGCCATCGAGCGAGCGTTGAACCTGCAAGACCGTCGTTTCGCTGTCGTAGGTTCCGGTGTAGTCTTGGAGCGTGAAGATTGGTTCTACCGCGGTTGCGCTGTCCGGTAAGAGATAGACGTTTTGCGTCTGGAAGAGGGATTCAACGAATATCCGTCGCGGGTAATACCCGTCGGCGTCTGCCACCACTACGAACGATTGGTCAACCGGCAGGCCGGTCATGTTGATTGTCCCGTCGTTCGTCGAACGCTCGACTACCATGCCGCTCCCGTCGTCAAAGTAGAACCGGAGCGTGACGGTGGTGTTCGGGCCGCTAACCAGCGAATCCGGGTCGCTTTCGTTGTAGATACTTAGCTCGGAAGGTGCTTGGAATGTGAAAGTGCTGGAGGTGTCGGAGTGGCCGTAGTCGTCGGTGACTTTCACGTACCAATCCCGTTCACCGCCCTCGGTGGCCGTGTAGTCGAGCGACGCGGTCCCGTTGCTCGTAAGGGTGTCCGTCCCGACCTTGCTCCCGTTCACGTAGAACTCGGCCGTGGCGGTATCGCCGTGCGACAGTCCGAAATCCCGGTCGGTGGCGTCGATCTGGAGCGTCACCTGTTTTTGGTCAACCTTCCCGGTCGGTTCCGCGCTTGAATCATCCACTTCGGGCGCGTACGTCGGGTAGGTCACGCCTTCGGCGTGTAGTTCGCCAACGTAGTCGCTCCCCGCGCCGTCGTCGATCTCCATGTCAACGACAACCCGGTACTGCTCGTAGTCCGGCGTGCCGGTTTCGAGGTCCACCGACTTGTTGCCGCTCGTGGTATACGTGTCCGTCGTGATTGTCTCCCAGCTCGAACCGTCGTACCCTCTCCATTCGACGGTGGCCGCCACGTTGTCGAGCGTCAAATCCGTGAATCCGGTGTCCGCGTCTTCAACCGTGTGCGTCCCGGTGTAACTCCCCTCGTGGTCCGCAACATCCTCGGGGGCGGACGCAAGGGTTTCCATCTGGCTATCGGGGAGCGCGGCACCGAATATCCGCGGTTCGTCAAGCGAACCCGTCAACCCGAATTTGTCGCTGTCCGGTTGGTTTGACGGGCCGCCCATCGTCAAGTCCATGCCCGAGGAGCTGTTGATACTGCCACTCCACTCTCTGACAGCCTTCTGCTCCCCGTTTTTCCACACGGACAGGTGCGTGCCGTTGTACCGGGCATATATCGGAGTCCACTCCCCTTCTTTCACCATAACGTCGGTACTCCAACGCTGGTTAGAGGGAGCGCCATCGGGTTCGTCGGTGTTCAGGTCAATCCTGACATACCCGTGGGTATCGTTCCCCGGGGAAATCAGCATGCCATATCCGAACTCGCCGTAGTCGTATTTCGACAACAGGAAGTTCTGGTTATTCTCGGCCTTTGAGAAGTTGTCACCGTTGACCCATGCACCGAACGTGATGGAATCGCCGGTAACGTCGAGCGAGTTGGAATCGGGCACGTCCACGTAATCCCCGTGGTCGGTGTCGAAGCTCAACGCCTCTCCCATGCCGGACTTGCTCGACACCCATTCGGGGTGCGTGGCCCCTTTTAGCGTGCCGTCGTTCGATCCGTAGGCGTCCCCAGCGGTATCGCCGCTCCCTTCGTTCATCTTCCACCGGGAGATCGCGCCTTCGCCTCTGGTTTTCGTCACCGAAAGGTGTGCGCTTGTCCCGCTCCCCTCTAGCTGGAGGTCGTCGCGGGATTGGCTATTGAAATCGCTATCCGTGGTATGAATGCTTGTCGCGGTTGACGCGGCCGCGACGGGAGCGGCCGACACCACGAGGTACACCGCGAACAGCACGAACGCAACGGTGAGTTTCCGTTTCATGGTTAGCTTGCACCTCCGACCGCTTTCCGGTAGATCGCGCTAAAGAACACCAACACGAGCAACGGGAGCAGTAGCCGCAAGAGCATCACCGTGCCCTGGTTCATGTCCCCGAGGTTCGCCCGGAGTCCTTTCAGGAACACGGGGCCGAGCGCGCCAATCAGGAACAGACTCGCGGCTACAAACAGCACGTCGGGGACCGTAATCCGACCGCGGGTATCCCGGGGCATGGCTACCGCCCTCCCACCGCGCTCTTGCCGACGCTTAGGATTAGCGCCAGGAACAACAGCGGCACCGCGAGCTGGAGCAACAGCGCGGTGAACGGGTCGGCTTCGCTCGACACCATGCCGATGAATTTGTAAATCGTTGGCGACAACGCGATGATGGCGACAAGCACGAAAAACGTCATCATCACGGTCACCAAGTTGACTTTGCCACGGTCGTACGCGGGGGTTTCCTGCATTGTGTATCACTCCTTAGTCTTGAATCCAGCTCGCAAGCCAGAGCGTAGCAGTTGCGGGCAGTACCATGGTAGCGATAAATCGCGCTTCCAACGGGAGCTTAGCCGCCGCGGGGTAGCCATTCAAGAAGAACATCCACACGGGGACGATGGCGACAAACCCGAAGAACGCGAACAACGCGAACGGGAAGTTGAAAGCGTCCATGGCTGTCACCCCCGGAAGAATTCAAACGCGTCGTCGATCTCCCTACGCGTCTCTTCGTCGCTCACGTCGAGCGGCGCGAGTCCGAACATGTCGGCGTCGTCTTCCGCGGGGGCGAACGTCTCGGTGCCTTCCGTCGCGGCCGTCGCCACGTTCTCGTTGAACCAGTTGGCCGCCACACCGTCACGGCTACCGCTCCCGCCGAGATCGAGGCCGCCGTCACCGACCGACAGGCCGAAACCGCCGTCGTCGTCGGGCATGCGCGGCCGCTCGCGCGGAGTGTTGAAGTCAAACCCGTAATCGTAGTTGAACGGGTTGTCAAACGCGTTCTCGGTGACCGTCGGGTTGCCGAACTCGCCACCGTACGACGTAGGTTCACCGAACGCGTCGGGTTGGGCGAACGCGTCCGGTTGCGCGCCAACGTTCACGTCTGCCGCCGCCGACGCGTTCGCGCTCGCGTTCGCGTCACCGAGCGCGTCCGCGCCGACGTTCCCAAGCCCCTCGGAGAGTCCGAAGGGGTCACCGCGAGCGCCAGCGTCACCCATCGCGCCGTTGCCAACCTCTCCAAACAGTCCCTCGTTGGCCGCTGCCTCTTCGGGGACGGTCGGGGCTTCAACTTCGCCAAACGCTTCGTCGTCGGTCGTCTCGCCACCAACTTCGCCCTCGGTGACCGTCCCGGGGAGCTCCTCGCGGCGTCGAACGTAGCCGTCCCCGTCGTCTTCGGTCACGGTCGGGTCTTCCACGTCTTCTATCCCGGGGGTTTCCGGTCCGACACCGGGACCGAACGGGTTTTCTCCCGGGCCGGTTCCGGTGCCCGTGCCGGTGTCGGTCCCGGCGGTCCCCGTCTCGACTACGGTAACGTCTTCGCCGGTCCCCTCGGGGATTCCCACTTCGTTCACTTGGGTATCGCCCGGTTCCACCTCTTGCACGTCGGTTTCGCCGATACCGATCTCGGAAACGGTCCCCTGAAAGTCCTCGGGGGAAAGTTCCTCCTGGTATTGCGACGGGTCGCTAACCGGCAGTTCGGCGTCCGTGGTTGTCTCGCTCGGGTCTTGCGAAATCGAGTACAACCCCAACCCGGCCAGCGTCACCCCGCCGACAACCGCGCCGGACACGCTCGACGCCGGTTCAGGAGCAGCGACGGCCGCGCCGGACGCCGCCAGCACACCGCCCGCGGTCGGGGCGTCGATGTTGAACCGCCCCGAGTCCGAACCGTCGTTCCGGTCTAACAGCCGGTCCACGGCGCTATCTTCGGCGGGCACTTTGTCGGGCGTCACATCCGACGCGCTCGGCATGTTCTCGGACGCCCAATCAATGCCGTCGTCGGCCAAGCTTCCCTCGGGCGGGAAGTCGCCTTCCGAGTCCGGCACCCGGTCAGCGGTCCAATCAACGGCATCGTCGGCCAAGCTTCCCTCGGGCGGGAAGTCGCCTTCCGAGTCCGGCACCCGGTCAGCAGCCCAGTCGATGCCTTCGTCGGCTAAACTCCCCTCGGCAGGGAAGTTGCCTTCCGAGTCCGGCACTCGGTCAGCGGCACGGTCAACGGCTTCGTCGGCTAAACTCCCCTCGGCAGGGAAGTTGAATTCCGCTATATCATCGTGCATGCCCCGGCGGAACTCTTCGTACTCAAAGTTCACGCCAGCGCCCCACTCGGTCACGCCCTCCAGCGGCGTGTTCTGGAGCGGGGCGTTTTCCTTCGCTATCTCTTTCCGGCCTTCGTCGGTCAACTCGGCGGACACCGTAAGGCCGTCACCCGTCTGCTCGACGCTCGTGGTGAAATCTTCGCCCGCTTCAAGGTCCGCGTTGGGGAACTGCTCGTTGACTTGCTTCCCGACTTTCTCGCGGGCTTCGCGCTCGGCTTCGGCTTCCGCTAAGTCTTCCCCGAGCTGGCCGACCGCGGGCTTGCTGGATTCCGGGGTGTCAATCACATCAACCGCGAAACTCCCGTCCGGGGAGCGGCCAACGTCCACGTCAACCCCGGGGTTTTCGTCCTCGATCTGGTCTTCCATGAGGTTTTCACCGAGCTGGCCGCCGGACCCAACGCGCCGATCCTCTTGGCGCGCGTCCGTGATATCCTCCCGGGCGTCCGGGGTCAACTGGAGATCGTTGCCCGTGTACTGGAGGTCGTCGGCAGTAATCTCGGCGCTCGGAAACTGGTCGTCGATCTCCTCAACTACGCTTTCGTCGACGCCGACCACGTTGCTCATGTCGCCCGCGTAGCCCGTGGTCACGTCGAACACTTCGCGCTCGCGCTCGGTCGAACCGACGTCGGTTTCGTCGCGGTATTGGTCGGGCCGCGGGTCGAACTCGTCGCGCCGGTCCGTCGAGTCGCCCGGTCCCGACGTATCCCCGCCGGGGTTCTGAACCGGGCCGGAACTAACGGGGTCGTCGGGCGGGGACGAACTACGTTCGTCCTCGGTCGAACCAACGTCCGCCGGGTCGTCGTACGTATCCGGGCGGGGGTCGAACGACGACCCGGCGGACGTTTGTTCGACCGAGGGCGAACTACGATCGTCCGCGGTCGCCGACCCCGATAGTTCCACCACGGGTCAGAACCCCGGCGGGGGAACACGGGGACATAGCGACATCTACGACACGTGCTACAGCGTCGACCCGCCTCCCGCCCGCCACCGGACCACAACCGGCGGCGGCTTCTACCGGCCCGACGCCCGCGCGTGTCGCACGGACCAGCG
>SDGW01000319.1_pt1 | contig 20496 bp, 22 predicted proteins | sample 2873831 | NCBI WGS metagenome assembly SDGW01 (sample SAMN08132700, study PRJNA421101) | hypersaline lake metagenome | isolation source: celular fraction 0.22 microns magnesium sulfate-rich crust from ephemeral... | place: Spain: Penahueca Lagoon, Toledo | collected 2011-07
GGGTGGAGGGGTCGAGCGTGGGCATTGAGCGTCGCCTATCTCCACCATCCACGCATAGTTTCATATAAACACCAGACCCCTAGCGTGGATTCAGGATTCTTTACCGTGGGACCCTTTTTTCGGCCCATTTTACTACGTAACTGCCGACGCTAAAACGCCCTCAAAGGGGCTCAGATATTTTATTAACTGGTCTGCGTCCGTTACACCTCTCTTCGACGACTGCGACCTTGACGGTGGGCCAGGTCAACGCTTCCCACCCGGTCACTGACGGTGACGTGTGTCCCGAGGAGCCCACGTTACGAACCACCTTACGCCAGTTTCGCAGTTTTTGAGGGTTGTTAACTAACATAGGAGAAGCTATTTTAACGCTAACTACTACGCATATGACACCCGCTTTTGCCCCGACCAATCATTGCCCGGTGACACCACCACAGGTCCGCGATGATTGAGACGTTGCGCTCGCTGTTCACGCAGCGACAGACCGTCGTCTACGAGTGTCGCCAGTGCGGTCACACCGTCGACGGGGACACCGGGCGCTGTCCGGTCTGTGGGACCGAGAGCATCGCGCGATACCCAGTCGAGTGACTTCGAGGGAGGTCGCTCCGTCGGTGGTCCCGCGACGTATCGGATGGATTTATTTCGGGCGACTCGGAACAGGACTCCATGTCAGGGCGACAGACGCGGCGACGGTACCTCGCGACACTGGGGGTGGCTGGGGCGGCCGCGTTGGCTGGCTGTTCCAACGACTCCGACAACCCAACCCCGACCGGTGGCCCCTCTATCCCCGAAAACGTCGGTCACTGGCCGTCCTTTGGCTACGACACCGCCAACACGGGGGCGGCGGCCGACGAGACCGGGCCGACCGCGAACGTCATCGTCCAGTGGGGGTATCCCACTGGAAAGCAGGTTTTCAGCTCGCCCGCAGTCGTCGACGGCAGTCTCTACGCCGGGAGCAACGACGGCCACGTCTACTGTCTCTCGGCCGTCGACGGCGCCCGACAGTGGCGACTCCAGACAGGGGGGCTGGTCCGGTCGTCGCCGGCCGTCTCGGACGGGACGGTGTACGTCGGCAGCTTCGACGGGTATCTCTACGCCATCGCGGCCGGCACTGGGGAGGTCACGTGGCGCTACGAGGCGGGGGCCTCGGATAACCCGCTGGTAGACCGTGCCCCGGTCCGGGCATCGCCGACAGTCGCGGACGGGACCGTCTACGTCGGCAGCGATAGCGACCGGGTCAGCGCCGTCTCGACGTCGGACGGGAGCGACCAGTGGACCGCCGGGACCGATGGGTCGGTGCAAACAACGCCCGCAGTGACCGACGGGAGCGTCTACGTCGGGGACAACGGCGGCACTGTCACCGCCCTCTCGGCCGCGGACGGCAGCGAACAGTGGACAGCCGACGTCGGCGACGATGTCACGGGCTCGCCGGCCGTCGCGGGCGGGCGCGTCTTCGTCGGAACTGACGGCGGCGACGTCGTGGCGCTGTCGACGTCGGACGGCAGCGAGGCGTGGCGGTACGGGACGGACGGGCCCGTCCACTCCTCGCCGGCCGTCTCCGAGGGGACCGTCTACGTCGGGAGCGACGACAGCAGTGTCACCGCCCTCTCGGCATCGGGCGGTGCCCAGCAGTGGTCCTTCGAGACCAGCGACGCGGTTCGGTCGGCCCCGTCGGTCGTGGGTGGCAACGTCTACGTCGGCAGCAACGACAACCAGCTGTACATCCTCTCGGCGAGTGACGGGGCCGTCCAGTGGGAGCTGTCGACCGGCGGTCCGGTGGCGTCCTCACCGGCCGTGGTGGACAACGTCGTCTTCGTCAGCAACGGCGACGGCAACATCTACGGCTTGACGGCGCCCTAGCTGTTCGAGACCTGCTCGACGCCGCTTTCCTCGGCTTCGGGCAGCGGTGGCACGTCGGTTCCCGGCGTCGAGACAGCCGCGGTGGCGGCGACGACACCGGTGTGCAGGGCGACAGCGTCGTCGGCGCCGGCGGCCCTGGCCGCGAGGACGCCCGAAAGCAGCGCGTCACCAGCGCCGACCGTATCGACGACCTCGCAGTCGATGGCGGGCTCGTGGACGACGTCGTCCGCTGTGACGAGAACGGCACCGTCTGGGCCAAGCGAGGCGATGACACGGTCGAAGCCCGTCTCTCGGAGGGACTTGGCGGCCGCGACAGCCGATTCGCGGTCGTCGACGGGCCGCTCCGTCGCCGCTTCGAGCTCCTGGGCGTTGGGTTTGCAGATGGCGTAGTGTGCGTCGAGCTCTCGCAGGAGCGCGCCTTCGACGTCGACAGCGGTCTTCCAGGGACCGGCCCGGGCGAGCCGGTCGATGGCATCGGTGTCCAGCCCCGGTGGGAGGCTGCCCGCGACGACCACGATATCGGGTGACAGGGTGGCGAGTCGCTCGATGATGGCCCCCACCTCCGCGGCGGAGACTACCGGGCCGCGCTGGTTGAGCTTGTACTCGCCGTCGGCGGCGAGGACGGTCGAGTTGAGCCGCGTCGTCCCGTCGATATCGACGAACCGGGACTCGATACCCTGAGCCGCCAGCCGTTCGGTGACGAACTGGCCGAGGAACCCGCCGACCACGCCGGTCGCGACCGTCTCGGTCCCCATCGCAGTGAGGTACTCCGAGACGTTGATACCCTTCCCGCCGGCGTCGAACTGGGCGTCGTCGACGCGGATGACCTCGCCGGGCGAGAGCGGCTGCTCGGTGCTGACCGTCTGGTCTACCGCCGGATTGAGCGTGACGGTGGCTATCATCACTGGAGCACTCGCTTGGTTCGGGTCAGCCGCGTCACGGCCTCCCGCACTCGTTGGTTACCGGGGCTGTGCGGTCGGTCCTCGGGCACATCGCCGCCCGCGTGGACGCTGATAGTGGCTGCGTCGACGGCCTCGGCCACGTCCATCGCCAGGCTGTGGCGGGCGGTGAACACGCTGACTGCCTGTGACGGGCTGTCGGCCGCCGCCAGCTCCGGGGCGTCCGTGTCGGACTCGAACGGGCTCACCGGGACGATGGGCGTGGGCTGACCGTCCTGCAGGAGCGCCGCGTCGGCCGGCACGTCAGACAGCACGGTCGGCTGGAACTCGCGGCCGTCGGCACTGCCGCCGCGGACCAGCGTCGCGCCCTTCGTCGTCGCGTCGTCGACGAAGTACGCCAGTCGCTCGGCGCTGGCTGGGTCCCGCTGTGGCGCGACTGTCGTGGTCTCGTCGAACAGGTCGCCACTGGTCCAGCCGGAAAGGTGGCCGTCGAGACGCTCGACCAGCTCGTCCTGTATCGACGCGTGGGCGAGGACGTGACAGGTCCCCGCGAGGCGGCGCTCGACGGCGCTGGGTCCCGTGCCGGCGATGGCTTCGGCGGCCGCGTCGAGGTCGGCGTCCGGAAACACCAGCGTCGTCGTCCCACCGCCGAGGCGCTGCAGGAACCGCGTCACACCGGGGCTCCCGGCCGCGACCCCGGCGTCGAGGACCGCGTCGGGGTCCCCGGCCCCGGTCAGCGAGTGCCCGTCGGCGTCGGCCACGAGTGGGACGAACCCGACCGCTCCCTCTGGGACGTGTTCGCGCACGAGCTCGGTCAGTATCGACACGGCAACCGGCGTCGCCGCCGGGGGCGTCACCACGATGCCGTTGCCGGCGCCCAGAGCCGGGGCGAGCTGTAAGGCCGCCGTCGCAAGCGGCGCCCGAACGGACGGCCGACACTGCACGACCCCCAGCGGGACCGCGGCGACGAGCGAGTTGTCGCCGGCCTCGCTGGCCGTCGTCCAGGTGCGGTAGGGCCCGGTGAGCGAGCGGAGCACGTCGGCAACCCGGTCGAACTGCGTCGCGGCCGTCGCCGCTTCCTCGCGGGCGCTGGCCACCGGGATACCGGCCTCGCGGACGAGCGCGTCCGTGAGCTCGTCGCTCCGGTCCCGGATGCCAGTCGCGATGGCCTCACACCAGGTCGCGCGCTGGATGACGGCCGTCTCCAGGTCCGTCGGGACCGCCCCGCTCGCGGCCGAGACCGCGTCGGCGACAGTCGTCGCGTCGCCGGTGGCGACGGTCGCGAAAACCTCGTCGGTCGTCCGGTCGAGGACGTCGGTCGGCCCGCTTCCGTCGACGGGGTCGCCCGCGACGACCGGCCGAACCCGCCGTTCGGTCTGTGTAACGTCCATCGATTACCCCTCCAGTACGTCGTCGGCCGCCGCCTCCGCGAAGACGACCGATTCGAGCTTGTCGAGGATGTCCCGGGGGTTCTCGCGCTGCCAGACGTTGCGGCCGACGGCCAGCCCGGAGACGCCGACGTCCATGCAGTCAGAGACGAGTTCGAGGAACTCCCGGTCGGAGGTCTTCGACCCGCCGGACAGCAGGACGCGGTTGTCCGCCGCGGCACGGACGGCGTGGGCCATCGCGTCCTTGCTGCGGGGGTACTTCACCTTCGTGAAGTCCGCGCCCAGTTCCAGCCCGAGCCGTGCGGCGTAGGCGATGATGGACTCGCTTCGGTGTTCCTTGACGGCCTGCCCGCGCGGGTAGGCCCACATCGCGATGGGGAGGTCGTGGTCGCGGGCGGCCTCCTGGACCGGGCGGAAGTCCTCGAACATCCGCGGCTCCTCGTTGACGCCGGGATAGATGGTGTAGCCGATGGCGTCGGCGCCTAGCTCGGCGGCGTAGTCGACGGTCCAGTTCTTCGGCGAGTAGGGGTCGCCCATCCAGCGGTCGGAACTGCCGTTGAGTTTGGCCAGGAGGTTCACGTCGTCCTCGTAGCTGGGATAGTAGGTCTCGGCCAGTCCCTTCCCAACTGCGAGGGCGGTGACGGCGTCGTGGGTGGCCATCTCGAACACTTCGCGGGGGTCGAGGCGCTCCTCGACGCCGCTGAACTGTTTGGGGCCGTGTTCGAGGCCGTGGTCGTGTGCGAGTACCAGTGTCTTGTCGTTGCGAACGAGCGGTGAGTCGGTGAAATCGTACATATGTCTCTCTTTTCGTGGCTGCGTGCGTTCTGCGGTCGGATAGCTGGCTCTGTGGTCGGTTGACTGTGAAGTGTCGGTGCCGACTGGTTCGGCGACTGGCTTCGCTTGGCCGACGGAGTCAGCTCAGCAGGCGTTTCAGTCGGGCGACGAGGCTCTTCGAGCGGTCGCCGCCCCGTCGCACGTCCGGCGAGCCGCTGTCGTGGTCGGCGTCGTCGGCCTCGTCGGTGGCGACTTCGCGTTCGGTGTCAGGCTCGCCCTCGGCGGCGTCCTCGGCCTCGTCCATGAGGGCCTCGACGTCGTTGACGGCGTCCTTGATGGTGCCCTTGACCAGCGGGACGTCCTCGAACCGGTCACGATTGACCGACGTATCGGCGGCGATGATGGCCGCGTCCGCCGCCTCGATGTCCTCGGCCGAGAGCTCGTTCTCGGCGCCCATCGCGCCCTGTATCTCGACCACGATGTCGTGGCCGCGCTTCTGTGCTTCCTGTTCCAGATTCTCGGCGCCCATCTGACTGTGTGCGATACCGGTCGGACAGGCGGTGACTGCGACGAATTTCATTGTATTGTATCGTGTACTTCACTGCGTGTTGCACCACGGCGAGCGCTGTCGGCGCGCTCGCGTGCGACGCTGTACTCGGTCTCGCCGACGGCGACTTTCACGTCCGGGACGGTGACGGCGCTCATGCTGAGTTCGTCCAGTCCGAGCCCGACCAGGAGTTCGGTGACGTCGGGGTTGCCGGCCATCTCCCCGCACATCCCGACCCAGGCGTCGTGGTCGTGTGCCTGCTCGACCGTGTGGCCGATGGCCCGGACCACGCCCGGATGCGTCGGGTCGTGGAGGTCACCGACGCGCTCGTTCTCGCGGTCGGCCGCCATCACGTACTGCGTGAGGTCGTTGGTCCCGATAGAGAGGAAGTCGACCCGCCTGGCGAACTCGTCGGCCATGAAGACGGCACTTGGCGTCTCGACCATCACGCCCAGCGACGGCCGCTCGTAGTCGACACCGCGGTCCTCGAGGTCCGCAGCGGCGTCGTCGACCGCCTCGATGGCGGCCTCGAGCTCCTCGACGGTCGCCACGAGCGGGAACATCACGTTCAGCTCGCCGGCGCCGTCGGCGGCCGCCCGCAAGAGCGCCCGCAGCTGTGTGCGGAACAGCTCGGCGTCGGGGTCCAGCGAGCGCCGGATGCCCCGCTCGCCCAGGAACGGGTTCTCCTCGTCGGGCAGGTCGAGATACGGAATCCCCTTGTCCCCACCGATGTCCAGCGTCCGGACGACCACGCGGCCGTCGGGGAAGGTATCGAGCGCGTCAGTGATGGCCTCGTACTGTTCGTCCTCGTCGGGCGGGGACTGGCGGCCCAGGAAGAGGAACTCCGTGCGGTAGAGCCCGACGCCGTCGGCCCCTCTCGCCGCCGCCGGCTCCAGCTCCTCTGGCCGGCCGACGTTGGCGGCGACCTCTATCTCGCGTCCGTCGCTGGTCTCGACAGCCGCCTCGATGACGTCTGCACCTTCGTCGGCGCGGGCGGCCTCGCGGTCGGCGTCGTCGGGGTCGACAAGCAGGTGGCCGGCGTCGCCGTCGACGACCACCTCGGTGCCGTCCTCGATGTCGTTCAGCGCCTCGCCCAGGCCGACGACCGCCGGCAGCGCCAGCGACCGGGCGAAGATGGCGGCGTGTGAGGTCCGGCCGCCCGTCACCGTGGCAAAGCCCGCGACGGTCTCGGGGTCTAGCTGGGCCGTGTCGCTCGGGGTGAGCCGCTCGGCCAGGACGACACTGCCCTCGGGCAGGTCGGCCAGGTTCACCCGGTCGCCGCCGGTGAGTAAGCGCAGCAGGCGGTCCCGCACGTCACGGAGGTCGTCGGCGCGCTCGGCCATCCGGCCCTCCATCCCCTCGAACTGCTCGATGTGCTCGGCGAAGGCGTCGTCGACGGCGGTGGCCGCCGGGCGCCCCTCCTCGATGCTTGCCGTCACCGCTTCCTCGATGGTCGGGTCCTCCAGGAACTGGATGTGCGCGTCGAAGATTGCGGCCTCCTCCTCGCCGACGCGCTCTGCGGTCGCGTCGCGCTCGCGCTCCAGTTCGGCGCGGGCGGTCTCGACGGCGTCGGCGAAGCTGTCGCGCTCGGCGTCGACGTCGACGGGTTGGTCCGCGTCGGGGAGCGTGATTTCGGGGTCGTACCAGACGACGGTGCCGAGACCCGAGCGGGGCGTCGCGCCGGTGCCGGTGAGTGTACGGGTTGCCATGACTATGCCTCTAGTTCGTCCTCTGGGGTCGTCAGTATTCGCTCCAGTTCGTCGAGCACGCTCTCGGCGTCGGCCCCGTCGGCCACGAGGCGGAGTTCGTCGCCCTGCCCCACGCCGAGGCTGGTGACGGCGATCATGCTCTGGGCGGGGACGAGGTCGCCGTCGGGCGGCCCTGCCTCCACGTCGGCCTCGTGGTCGTTGACCGTCTCGACGAACAGCGCCGCGGGACGTGCGTGCAGGCCCGCCTCCGGGACGATTTCGACGATACGCTCGTCGCTCATGCGATGGCCTCCCGTAGCGTCTGCTGTATCTCGCTCTCGTCGTCGGCCGCGTGCAGGCGCTCGCGCACGTCGTCGTGCATCAGCGCCCGCGAGAGCGAACTCAGTATCTCCAGGTGGTCCTCGCTGCCCGCCTCGGGGACGAGTATCAGGAAGATGAGCGTCGCCGGCTCGTCGTCCATCGACCCGAAGTCGACGCCTTCCTCGGAGCGGGCAAAGGCCAGCGAGGGCCGGTCGACAGCCTCGGTCTTCGCGTGCGGGATTCCGATACCCATCCCGACGCCGGTGGTCGTCTCTTCTTCACGAGCGAGCAAGGCGTCGAGTGCCACCTGCCGGTCGTCGACGCGGCCCGACTCGACGACGAGGTCGAGCAGGTACTCGATGGTCGCCTCCTTCTCCGCTGGCGGTTCGGACAGCGAGATGTGACTCGCCGGAATCAGTTCGTCGATGTCGTCGGTTATCTGGTCTGTCATTGTGTGTTAGTCGTCGCTCGGCTGAGCGGTGCCCGCGCCCGATTCGGTGCCGGCCTCGACACGGTCCTCGAAGTCAGGTTTGAGGACGAGTGCGACGGCTGCCGTGACGAACGAGCCAAGGACGATACAGGCCAGGAACATGAACGGCTTGTTCGACAGCGGAATGACGAAGATACCGCCGTGAGGCGCGGGCATCGTCACGTTCAGCGCCATCGACGCCGCACCGCCGGCGGCGCTGCCGGCGACGACGGCGGGAATGACACGCAGCGGGTCGGCCGCGGCGTAGGGTATCGCGCCCTCAGTGATGAACGAAAAGCCCAGCACGACGCCGCTCTTTGCGTTCTCGTACATCTCGGCCGCGTACTTGTGCGGGGAGATGAAGTTCGACAGCGCAAGCCCGATGGGCGGGACCATCCCGCCTATCATCACGGCCGCCATCGGGGCGTAGATGCCCTCGGTGATGAGCCCCGTCGAGAAGACGTAGGCGACCTTGTTCACGGGTCCGCCCATGTCGAAGGCCATCATCCCGCCGAGGATGAGCCCGACGAACATCGCCTGCCCGCCCTGCATCGTCTCGAGGAACCCGGTCAGACTCGCGTTGGCGAGCGCGACCGGCACGCCCAGCACGAACAGCATTATCGGCGTCAGCACCGCCATCGTGGCGACGGGGATAATGAGCACTGGCATCATCGGGGCCAGGAACTCCGGGACGTCCAGGCCCTTGAACCAGCGGGCAACGTAGCCGGCCAGCAGGCCGGCGACGATGGCGCCGAGGTAGCCGGCGCCGGCCTCGCCGCCCGAGACGCCGATGACGGAGGCGGCCTCGGAGATGACGACCCCATCCTGGATGATGAACGACAGCAGGAACCCGGGCGCAAGTCCCGGGCGGTCCGCGATGGCATAGGCGATGTAGCCACCGAGAATCGGGACCATGATAGTCAGGCCGGCGACGCCGACCTGGGCGAGGAACCAGCCGGAAGAGCCGGTGTTCTCGAACACTGCCTGGGTATCCCCTACAGCGTACGCGAGTGCGAGGAAGATGCCACCGATTGTGACGAACGGAATCATGAACGACACGCCGGTCATCAGGTCCTCCTTGACGGAGGTCAGATGCGACCGAAGCATGCGTTCGAATTTGGAGCTCTCTGACATTGGTGTGCCACCTGCGGCTACGTCCACTATCTACCATAAACGTTAGCGTTTTTGAACGATTCCGATTGGTTGTGAGCATCATGGGGAATTGAGTGACTGGTTCTGTATGGAATGAGGGGTGAGGCGCGGTTGACCTAACAGCCATATGCCTGTTATTCTGACCTACTGCTGTCAACTAATTACTGTGCACCCGTCGCCGCGCGCGCCCCAGCATTTAAGAATGCGACCGGCAGACGTAGAGCCATGCACCCGGCGACGACCGCCGATGCGGACCCGACCATCAGGGTCGAGAACATCGGTGGCATCGACTCGGCGACGGTGGCGCTGTCGCCGGGCGTCACCGTGCTCGCCGGCCGGAACGCGACCAACCGGACCTCCTTCCTGAAGGCGATGATGGCCGCGCTCGGCAGCGACTGGACGGCGGTGAAAGGGGACGCAAAGCAGGGCGAGGTCTCGCTGACGCTGGGCGAGCAGACGTACGAACGCCAGCTCACGCGGGCCGAGGACGGCATCGTCAGCTCCGGCGACGGACTGCTCGCGGACCCGACGCTCGCCAATCTCTTTGCGTTCCTGCTAGAGGACAACGAGGCGCGCCAGGCGGTCGTCCGGGGGGAGGACCTCAGGGACATCATCATGCGGCCGGTAGACACGTCGGAGCTGCGACGAGAGATTCACGAGGCCGAACAGCGCAAGGCCGACATCGACGACGAACTCGACGACATCGCCGAACTCAAACAGCAGCTCCCCGAGCTAGAGCAGCGCCGCGCGGAGAAGGAAGCGGAGATAGCCGAGGTCCGCGAGGAGCTGGCCGCCGTCGAGGAGCGCCTCGACGAGCGGGACCTCACGGTCGACCTGACCCAGTCCAACACGGAGGCACTGGAGACCAAGCTCGACGAACTGCGGGCGACCCGGGAGGAGCTACGCCGTGTCCGGGCCGACATCACGACCGAACAGGAGAGCCTCTCGGCGCTGCGGGACGAACGGGGCCGGCTCGCCGCCGAACTGGCCGGTCTCCCCGACGCGCCGGCCGACCGGCTGTCAGAGCTGGAGGACCGCCTCTCGGCTCGCCGCGAGCGCAAGCGCGAGCTATCGACGTACACCTCCCGCATCCAGACCATTATCGGGTTCAACGAGGAGTTCGTCGACGGGGAGCACGACCGCATCACGGAGGCGCTCGGTGGGACCCCCGAGAGTGTCGGGGACATCACCGACCAGCTCTACCGGGGCTCGAAGACGACGTGCTGGACCTGCGGTTCGACGGTGAAGCCGGCACGATTCGAGCGCACACTCGACAGTCTCCGCGAACACCGAGCGGAGACCTTCGCGGAGATAGACGACCTGGAGGCCGAAATCGAGGACCTGTCCGACGAACTCGACCGTATCACGGAGACGGTGGACCGTCGCGACGAGCTCACCGACACCATCGAGGAGGTAGACTCGGAGATAGCACGCCGACAGGAGACGCTGTCGGACCTGCGCGAGCGTCGGGACAACCTCTCGGCCAGGGTCGGCGACCTCGAGAGCGAGGTGACGGAGCTTCGCTCGGCCGAGGTCGACGAGGTGCTCGACCTCCACAGCGAGGCCAACGAGCTGGAGTTCGAGCTCGAATCGCTGGAGTCGACGCTCGAAGACATCGAGGCGGAGATAGCGACGGCCGAGGCAGAGATTCGACGGGACGAGGCCCTCGTCGAGCGCCGTGAGGCCGTGGTCGACGAGCTCATCGACCTGCGAACTCGCATCGACACGCTGGAGACGGAGGCGACGACGGCCTTTAACGAGCGGATGGCAGACCTGCTCGACATCCTGGAGTACGAGAACGTCGAACGCATCTGGCTCGAACGGCTCGGCGGCCCCGCCGACTCCGTGGCCACGGTCGACGCCGAGTCGGTCATCGAGGGCTCGGAGTTCGAGCTCCACGTGGTCCGAAGTTCCGACGGCGGCACCGTCTACGAGGACACCGTGGCCCACCTCTCGGAGTCCGAGCGGGCCGTCACCGGTCTCGTGTTCGCGCTGGCCGGCTATCTGGTCCACGACGTGGCCGAGCAGGTGCCGTTCATGCTGCTCGACTCGCTGGAGGCCATCGACGCCGAGCGAATCGCCGCGCTGGTCGAGTACTTCGCCTCCGAGGTGCCGTATCTGGTCGTCGCTCTGCTGCCGGAGGACGCGGCGGCCCTGCCGGACAGCTACGACCGGGTGCGCAATATCGGTCAGGGCGACTCGCAGTCGCAGTGACCGCGGTCGAGTAGCTCCCCGACGGTGTACTGGCCGCCACAGTCCTCACAGAGCACGTCCACGCTGACGAGGACGCGGTACTCGCCCACGGAGAGCCGGCCGGCCGTGCGCAGTCGGTCGACCGTGTCCCGGACCACCCGCTCGACCCGACTCTGGAGCCGGTCGATGACTGAGCGCTCGCGCTCGACGCCCGAGGACTGCTCCTTGCCGTCGTAGCTCGCGCCGCGAACCTCGGTGAGGTAGTGCCGTATCGACTGGTAGCTGACGAAGTTCTCCCGCAACGCGTCGACGTCGATGCCCGCGGCTTCGAGCCGATTCTCCGCCTCGACCCGACGACCGGCGCTTACCGACTCGTCCGTGAGGAGCCGGTAGTAGTTCTGTGCCTCCCCGTCGACGACGTCCATCCCGGCGTCCCGAATCGCCGCCAGCAACAGCGCCCGGTTGAACCGGTCGGCGAGGTCACGCAGGCTCTCTCGCTCACCGTCTTCGCCCAGCCAGGCGGCTTCGAGGTCGGCGCCGAGCGGGGCCAGGCCGTACGCCTCGATGAGCCGCGCGACCTTCGAGCGCGGCTCGGTGCTGTCCGAACTCATTGACCGCTCCACGGGTGCGGGAGAGAAAGACGTTGTGCAGCCACCGCTCAGACTCCGTCGGTTCTGAACCGCTCGATATCGACCTCGACAGGGAGCGACTCGAAGTCGTCGTCGGCTCCGACCAGGAGCGTCGCGTCCTCCGCCGACGCGAGGGCGACGGCGGCGGCGTCGGCCAGCGAGATGTTCCCGTCGGCCTTGATTTCGCCAGTCAACCGCCAGTCCCCGCGGGCGACAGTGAGGCCGTTCCGGGCCAGCGTCCGGATATCCCGGTCCGCGGTCCTGAGCGAGGCTGCCGTCGGTTCGTCGTCGGCCGTCCCCTCGAAGCGGGCGACGAGATAGTACACTTCGCTGGCGTTCGCTTCGGCCAGGTACCCCTCGATGTCACCTGCGGCAACCCGTTCGAGCAGTGTCCCGACCCGTTCGTGACCGGGCTCGTTGTACAGAAAGGAGATGATTGCCTCCGTATCCAAGACGTAGCCGGTCATTCGTCGTCGTCAGGTCCCAGGGTGTCAGCCCGCGCAGCTTCACGCCGCTTCTCGCCAGCCCGCTCTTCGCGCACTTTCGCGAGGACCTCGCCGGGCTCGCCCTCGCCGGCGTGAATCCCGTGTAGTCGACCGAGTTCGGGGACGGGTTCGACGACGATGCGCCCGTCGTCCTCGTAGATGAACACCTCGCCGGGGGCCTCGATGCCGAACTTCTCACGCAGCGGCTTCGGAATCGTCGCCTGCCCCTTCTGCGAGACACGTATTACGTCGGGCTCACCTGTACTACTCGGCATAGCTAGTTGTACTATCGAGGCCGAGTATTACTAAAGGTGTCGCCCCGACCGCGAGCCAACTGTTTTGTTCGGGCGCTCGCACTCCCGTCTATGCCCGACGACGCGCCCGGGAACAAGCGAGAATCGCGGGGCGATTCGCGTGAGTGACCTCGCGGCGACCCCACCGATGGGCTGGAACTCCTGGAACGCCCACAGCTGTACGGTCACCGAGGACGACGTCCGTGCGGCGGCGGACGCGCTGGTCGAGACCGGACTGCGCGACGCCGGCTACGAGTACGTCGTCGTCGACGACTGCTGGATGGCCGACGGGACGGACGGTGCGGGCCGATTGCGGGCCGACCCCGACGACTTCCCGAGCGGGATGGCGGCGCTTGCCGACTACGTCCACGACCGCGGCCTGCGATTTGGCCTATACTCTTCCGCGGGCAGCCACACCTGCCAGGGGTATCCCGCGAGCCTCGGGCGCGAGCGGACCCACGCCGAACAGTTCGCCGACTGGGGCGTCGACTACCTGAAGTACGACAACTGTGGGGACCACCGCGGGCGCGACGCCGTGGACCGCTACGCCGCGATGGGCGAGGCGCTCGCGGCGGTCGACCGCCCTATCGTCTACAGCATCTGTGAGTGGGGGCGTTCGAACCCCTGGGAGTGGGGGTACAACGTCGGCGGACACTGCTGGCGCGTGACCGACGACGCGGTCGCGACGTGGCACACCGGGGACGACGAGTTCGGCCTGGGTATCGCCGATATCGTCGACCGCGTGGCGGCGCTGGACATCGCCGCGGCGCAGGCTCCGGGAGGGTGGAATGACCCGGATATGCTCCAGGTCGGCAACGGACCCGACTCGGCCCAGTCACAGCACGAACCGACCGATATAGAGCGCCCCCTCTCCACCGTGGAGAACCGGACCCACTTCGCGTTCTGGTGTCTGCTCGGCGCGCCGCTGTTCGTCGGGACGGACCTCACCGGGGTCTCCGATGACCTGCTCGACCTGCTCACGAACGAACACCTGCTCGCTATAGACCAGGACCCGCTGGGACTGCAGGGAACGCCCGACCGTCGTGACCCGACCGCCGAGGTCTGGAGCAAGCGCCTGGCCGACGGCGCCGCGGTGGCGCTGTGGAACCGCGGGGCGGAGGAGAGAGAAATACGCACGCACGTCGACGATACCTCCGTTCCGACCGCCGGGGACCGGTACACTGTCCGCGACTGCTGGAGCGGCGAGGCGTGGGAGACCCATGGGACGCTTTCCGGCACCGTCGAGCCACGCGGGACGGCCGTCTTCAGGGTGAGCCCGGTCCAGTAGCCCTACTCGGCGGCGTCGAGCACTTCGTAGCCGATGTTCGCCCCGGCCAGGGCGTCGGTGTGGGTCGAGAGCTGGTCGGCACTGGCGAGCAGGAGCACGTCCTGGCCCTTCGTGGCGGCCTCTTCGACGGCGGCCACGCTGCCGTAGCGGATGTCGACCTCGACGTCGGCGGCCCGCGCTGCTGCCAGCGCCTCGACACCGGCGACGGCGACGAGGTCGTGGTCGGTCGCCAGTGCTGCGATACGCTCGGAATCGACGGCGTCGCTCCCGTCGTTTTGCACTCTGGGAATCGACACAGCGGTCACGTCGCCGAGGTCGTACTCGACGACGCCCTCGACGTTGGTGATGCCAAGGTCGGTCCCGGCGGCCGCGTCCGTCACCGCAACTGCGGTTGCGTTGCCGGCGTCGCCGGCGACGGCGCGCAACACGCCCTCGCGCATCGTCACGGAGACGGTCTCGCCCTCTTCGATGTCGCTCGTCGCGAGCACCGTCTCGATGTCGACCTGGCCGATGATGTCCTCGGAGACGTGGCCGACGAAGCTCCGCAGGGCGTCGGTCTGGGTGATGAGCCAGTCGACGCCCTCCTTCGTGACCTCGTAGCGCCCGCGGCCGTGCTTGGTGACGTGCCCCTCCTCAGAGAGCCCCTGGAGGTAGTCGCTGACGGCCTGGGAGGTGATGCCGATTGCGTCGGCTATCTCCTGCTGACTGACCGCCGGCTGGCGCTCCGCGACTTCGACCATAATCTGGTATCGAGTGGCGGTCCGTTTGCTCCGGAGGACGCCGAACTCCTCGCTCCCGTCCGAACGCTGTGCCATTACCGTTGGTCGGGCCCAGGAGCTAAAGTAGCTTTTCGTTACCGAAGGCCAGATTGGTCCCAGCCGGCGGAAAATCCGAAACAGAACAATACAGGTTGGTGTAATACAAGCACAATTGTTTTATGCGCCACACGAGATTGTACTTGCCATGGCACACGTCTCGCTGCCTCACGACGCGAAGGCCGGGCCGACGAAGCCGGAGGTTCGGGCCGTCCTCGCGAGCAAGCTGGCGCTTTCCCCGACCGACCACTTCGTCGAGGTCGGCTCCTGTACCGGCGCGGTCACCATCGACGCGGCCAGGCGCGCCGGCCAGGTCACAGCGCTCGAACGCAAACCGGAGCGTCTCGAAGTGACTGAAAAGAACCTCGCCGCGAACGACACCGACGCCGAGGTCACGCTTCGCAGGGCCGAAGCCCCCGAGGGGCTGCCCGACGACGCCGACGCGCTCTTTCTGGGCGGCAGCCGCAACTACGAGGCCGTCCTCGACCACGCCGTCGAGACGGGCGTCGACCGCGTGGTGATGAACGTCTCCCGACTGGAGGTCGCCGGCGCGGCCACCGAGGCGTTCCGCGAGCGGGACCTGCTGGAGGAGGTCGTCCAGTTCCAGGTAAGCCACGGCTACGAGCTGGCCGGGGCGACGAGCTTCGAGTCGGAGAATCCCGTCTACATGCTCGTCGGCAGTGCGAGCGACGAGGTGGCGGCCGACGGCGGCAGTGACGCCGGCGGGACCGGCAACGGGGCGGAGGGCGACCGATGACCCTCTACGGCGTCGGCCTCGGCCCCGGACAGGCCGACCTCGTGACGGTCCGGGGCAAGCGCGCGCTGGAGACAGCCGACGTGGTCTACTCCCCTGGCCGGCTCTCCCGGACGGTCGCGACGAAACACGTCCCGGAGGAGCGTATCGGCGACCTCGACTTCCCGATGACACGCGACGAGGAGAAACTGCGGTCGGCCTGGAAGGCCGCCGCGGCCGAAATCGCACCACAGGCCCGCGACGGCGACGCCGCCTTCGTCACGCTGGGTGACCCGAACGTCTACTCGACCTTCGGCCACCTCCGTCGAACGCTGGCGGCCTTCCATCCCGAGGTCGAACTCGAAGTGGTCCCCGGTGTCAGCGCGGTCACCGCCTTTGCGACGGCGCTTGGCGTCGAGATAACGGCGGGGTCGAGTCTGGCACTTCGGGAGGCCGACGGCGGCGTCTCGCCGACCGGCCCCGACCGGATGATTCTGTTCAAGGTGACCGACGCCCCGGCGACCCACGAGGGGCTGGTCGCGGCGGGCTACGACGTGACCTACGGCCGCCGGCTGTTCATGGAGCAGGGCGAGACACTCGTGACCATGGACCCCCACGACATCGACGAGCGGGACTACTACACGCTCGCGTACGCCGAACGGCCCGACGCTCGGGTCGAGCAGGCCACCGACGCCTTCCTCGAAGGGGTCGACGAGGCGGGCGTCGTTTCGGACGGCGGGGAGGCGAGCATCGCCCGCCAGGAACGCTCCGAGGGGGCGCTCTGTGGCGACGAGACGGGCGGTGACCGACAATGAGCGACGACCAGTCCGAGACCGACCCGCAGGACGCCATCGACGCCGTCGCGAACGACCGCGACGACCGCGTCTACGACCACAGCGCCGGTGACGAACAGGAGGGTATCCCCTTCGTCGGTGCCGGCCCGGGCGACCCGAAGCTGCTGACCGTCGCCGGCCGGGAGCTGCTCGCCGACGCCGACCTCGTGGTGCATGCCGGGTCGCTGGTCAACAGCGAGCTCCTGGCGGAGTACTGTGCCGACGCCGAGACCGTCTCCTCTATCGGAAAGGACTTAGAGGAGCTGATTCCGCTGATGCGGGACGCCTATGAGGCCGGCGACACGGTCGTCCGGCTCCACAGCGGCGACCCGGCCATCTACGGCGCCGCCCTGGAGCAGATGGACGCCCTGGAACACGAGGGCGTGCCCACCTACATCGTCCCGGGCGTCACGTCGGCCTTTGCGGCGAGTGCGACGATGCGGACCCAGCTGACGCTCAACGAGGTCGCGAACCACGTCGCCTTCACCCGGCCCCAGGGCAAGACGCTGACCGAGGAGGAGGACCACATCTCCGAGTTCGTCGGGATGGGCGACGTGACGACGTGTATCTACCTCGGGACCCACGCGGTCGGGGAGACGATGGAGCGGCTGCTGGAGGACGGCCACGACCCCGAGACGCCGGTGGCGGCGGTGTATCACGCCTCCTGGCCCGACGAGGACGTCATCGAGGGCACTATCGGGACCATCGGTGAGAAGGTCGAAGCGGCCGGGTATCGCGCCTCGGCGATGGTCATCATCGGCGATGCCGTCGGCGGCGAGGACTACGAGCGTTCCTTCCTCTACGGCGAGTGGGCAAGCGGTGGGTCTTCGGACGGTTCCCAGGAGGCTGACGACTAGGATGATGTGTCGCTTTAGTGTACCGCCAGAAAGCCCCCGGACGCTCGCCGGTTACGACTCCCTGCGCCCTTCGCTCACTTCGTTCGCTCCAGTGCTAGAGTCGTCTCACTCGGCGAGCGTCCGGCCCCTTTCAGTCCACCCCACGGCACCGAACAGCGGGCCACACACCTCCCCAGCCGATTCGCTCGCTGCGCTCGCTCGCGCCGCTCACTGCGCGGCTCATCCACCGAAAGACTCGCTACGCTCGTCTTTCGAGCCTTCGGTCGCGTTGCTCCCGAAGACCTCGCACAGTTCCGGCGCGCCACGGGGGCGCGCCAGCGCGCGCCGACTGCACAGCAATACAGCCGAGTACATTGAACACGCGCGACCGTTCGGCCGGCAGTCGCGTGCGGACCGTTCGTCGGCCGGGAGTTTCCAATGAGTACTGACAGCGACAGCGATTCGAGTTCGAACAGTTGCAAAGCGCCCGACTCCGACGGGGAAGTCGCCGAAGAGATAGCCATCGTCGCCTTCGAGCGAAAGATGGACACCGCCCAGGACATCGTCGACGGCATCGGCGACCGCTACGACTCCATCGACATCCTCGAATACCACGGCGACGTGTTCGAGGAGCACTGGGGCGAGTACGACTGCTTTATCGGCCTGATGGCAAGCGGTATCGCGATGCGCAAGACGGCCCACCTGCTCGACGACAAGTGGGACGACCCGGCCATCTGTGTCGTCGACGAGGAGCTGACCTGGGCCATCCCCATCACCGGGGGCCACCACGGCGCGAACCAGGTGGCCGACGACCTCGCGAGTATGGGCGCGGTGCCGGCGATGACGACCGCCAGCGAGGCCGCGGGCAAGCAGGGCGTCGAGAAGCAGGCGAAGGCCCTGGACGCCCACGTCGTCAACGGGGACTCGACGGTGGCGACGAACCTGGCCGTGCTAGACGACGAACTCGGTCCCATCGAACGGCTGGACGGCCCGAACGCCGTCCTCGTGGACGACGAGGTAAGCGTCCTCAAGCGAAACAGCGACGACGGCGTCGTGCTGGGCTGTGGGAGCGTCGCCGGCGCCGAGGTCGAGCAGTTCCACGCCGCCTGGGACGCGGCGCTTGACGAAGCGGGCCTGGAGCGGTCGGACGTGGAGTTTATCGCGACCGGAACGCGGAAAGCAGACGAAGACGGCATGCTCGCCGCTGCCGAGGAGTGGGGACTCGGCGTCGTCGCCTTCGAGAAGGAGACCCTAGAGGAGTTCGAAGGTCCGACGCCGTCCCGTTCGAAAGAGCTCATCGGCTGGCCGGGTATCGCGGAGGCAAGCGCTATCGCCGCCGGTCGGGACCACGACCTGCTGGCCGAGAAAACTCGCTACGACGAAGCCGTGACGGTCGCTATCGGTCAGTAACACCGTCTGGTCCATCCAGTTTGCCCTCGACGTAGACGATTCGTTCCCGCGGTATCATCCGCCTGACCTCCTGGTCGCCGTCAGTGAGGCGGAGCGACCACATGTCCGTCGACTCATCGTACTCCCATTGTGCCGGTCGGTAGGTCGTGATTCCGCTGTCCCGCTGTGGGTCTTCGACGACAAATTCCATACGCAGACGAGCCGACGGGGGACAAAATCAGTTCCCCTGCCTGATACCGGCCAGTCTGCTGGTGGAGCCGATGCGTGCCGTCTGCTGGACGGCGTTCGGGCCGATGACCAGCCAGATGCGACGGAAGCAAAGCACGCTTGCAGTAGAACAGGCAAAATTGTTTTATGCGAAAGCGCCGTTGTACTCGGCATGTCACCCAGTACTGTTTCCGGACTGCTCGGCGACCCTGACGGGGAGCGATGAGCAGCGAGAACCGCGAAAAGGCGGGGCAGACACCTGACGGGACGACGGACCCGCCAGCGGGGTACGGCCGGCTCTACGTGGTCGGCATCGGGCCCGGGCTGCCACACGACATGACCCAGCGGGCCAGCGACGTCATCCGGTCGGCCGACACCGTCATCGCGTCGAACCTCTACCAGGAGTTCCTCCGGAAGGACGGGACTTTGCCGCCGGAATCGGCCGCGCTCGACGATGTCTCTGACGATAGCGACGTGGCAGACGAAGAGGGCACTGTCCTGGAACGACCCGACGGCTCCCGACAGACGCTGATTCGCTCGTCGATGGGCAAGCAGGTCGAACTCGCCCGGGCGGCGTTCGAGCGGGTCCGAGACGGCGAGGACGTGGCCCACGTCTCCGGCGGCGACCCGAACGTCTACGGGAAATCCGACCTGCTGTTCACGATGGCCGAGGCCGACGACGCCGACGACGTCCCCATCGAGATTGTCCCCGGCGTGACAGCCGCCCTCTCGGGCGCCGCGAATCTCGGTGCGCCGCTGTCGAACGACTTCTGTACGATTTCGCTCTCGGACAAGTGGCGCGGCTGGGACGAAATCGAGGAGAAGCTCCGCGCGGCGGCCATCTCCGGGTTCGTCGTCGTGCTGTACAACTGCTGGCGGGATTACGAGCGCGCCGTCGAAGTGCTCCGTGAGGAGCGGGCCGACGACGCGCCAGCCGCCATCGTCAACGACGCTGGTAGGGGCGCAGCCGGCCGGAATCTCGACGACGAGACCGAGACCATCACGACGCTCGGCGAGTTGCCCGAGCACAGCGAGGAGGTCGGCGGGATGGGATCGTCCATCGTCGTCGGCACCCACGAGACCGAGGTCTGGGGCAACGACTACCGCGACTATCTGGTCACCCCGCGGGGCGGGCGTGACGTGGAGGATTTCTGACTCATGAGTACCGATAACACCGATTCGACCGAATCGAAGTGTGGGGCATCGACCGCGGAAACTGACGCAGAGACGAGCGCTGAAACGTCCTCGAAGTGTGGAGCGTCCACCAGCGAGACGGAGGCGGAGACGGACAGCGCCTCGAAATGTGGAGCGTCGTCGTCCGCTTCCGATTCCAGCGGCAGTTCCTGCGGAGCCAGCAGCGCCGACGAGGAAGAAGAGGTCGGCGCCACCGTCGACGATTTCGACGCGGAGCCAGGCCAACTCATCGCCGTCGGCCTCGGCCCCGGCCAGCCCGAGGGGATGACCGCGAAGGCCCGGTCGGCACTCCTCGAGGCGGAACACATCGTCGGGTATACAACCTACGTTGAACTGCTCCCCGACGAGGTCGTCGAGGGGGCCGACGACATCTACAACACGCCGATGTGTGGCGAGGTGTCCCGCACGGAGGAGGCCATCGACCGTGCACTTGCCGGCAACGACGTCGCCATCATCGGCAGCGGCGACCCGAACGTCTACGCGCT
>SDGW01000321.1_pt1 | contig 20428 bp, 24 predicted proteins | sample 2873831 | NCBI WGS metagenome assembly SDGW01 (sample SAMN08132700, study PRJNA421101) | hypersaline lake metagenome | isolation source: celular fraction 0.22 microns magnesium sulfate-rich crust from ephemeral... | place: Spain: Penahueca Lagoon, Toledo | collected 2011-07
GCTTCCCCTCGGGAAACAGCCGGAAGGCAATCTCGCTCGAGACGCCATACGGGAGGTTCGAGACCGACGCGGAGAAGTCGGGCAGGTCGACCGCGAGGGCGTCGCCTTCGATGACGGTCAGGTCGCCAGTCGCGATCTCGTCGGCGAACTCCTCGCGCAGGAACGCGGCGAGGTCGCGGTCGCGCTCGACGACAGTTACCTCGTCGCCGACCGCGAGCAACCGGTCGGTCAGTACGCCCGTTCCACCGCCGATCTCGAGTAAGTGACTTGTGTCGGCGTCGATCTCCGTGAGATACGTCGGCAATCGGTCGAGGACGCGATCGTCGACGAGAAAGTGCTGGTCGCGATCCGGATCGCCGCGGATTCCTGCCCGGGCGATCAGTGCGTCTGGATCTCTCATTGCCGTCGCTATGACGAGAAGCCGTGTAAACGCACTGTCTTGGCCGCGAGAAACCGACCGTTGACACCTGTCGATTATTGGTTCTGTTCCTGCTCGCGCCGGCCCACGAAGGTCTGGTACTTGAGGTCGTCGTCGCGCAACTCCTCGAGAATGCGATCGACGAGGATCTGATCGGGATCGTGGAGTCCGGAAACGCGCTCGGACAGTTCCTCGAAGCTCTCGAAGGGTTTGCGTTTTCGCTCGTCGAGGATGCTGTTGCGGAGTTTCTTCCCGATCCCTGGCAACAGGTTCAGCTGGTGGAGTCGCAGCGTGATCGGCTGGGCGTCGTTGTAGAAGTCGACGAAGCGCTCTTCGTACTCCTCGACGAGATCCGCGACCACGTACTCGAGTTCCGACTGGGCACCCGAGGAGAGGTCGTCGTACTCGACGCGGTGGCACTCGGTGACGACATCCTGCTCGGCGGGAGGTTCGACGACGACCTCGCTCCCGATCGTGAGCCGTTCGTCTTCGTCGAACGCAACCTGGTAGAGCTGGAAGTCATCGATACCGACAGCGTACCCTGCCGGTGACTTCGCGTACTGCGGTCGGCCATCGTCAGACAGCCCGTGTGCGAGGTAATCCAACACGACCGCGCGCCGAACGTCCGTCTCGTCGCCATCGGCTTCGCTCATTGTTGTTTGCTACGGCGAGGGCGTACTTAAATAGTCGGCTCGCTTTCAAGAGGCGCCACGGGGAACGGCCGTGGTGTTGATACGACTACATCGCATACTGTCGGCCAACGGCTGGAGTCCGGATCGCCGAGCCGATTTTCGAGAGAATCAGTACCCGAACGCCGCTCTCAGACGTACTGTGCGACGACGTTGAGAATGTCGTCGAGTTCGTCCCCCGACAGCGAGTAGCGCTGCTGTGCGTACACCGACCGGAGTTCGTCACGGTCCTGTGGCAGGAGGTTGGCGATCTTGTAGGCCGTCGGTTCGTCGACCTTCTCTACGTCCTGCAGGTCGTCGACGAGTGCCTGGGCCTCCTCGGGTTCGAGGACGGCGAACCGATTGGCGTGTTCGATCGCTCGCGCGAGTTCGTAGCGCAGCTCGCGATCCTCGTCCATCGCGCGTTCGGCTTCGATGTCGGCGAGCAGCTCCTTCGTCTCCGAGACCGTCAGGAACTCCTCGTCGACGATCTCTTTGAAGATCGTCATCCTGCTTAGATCCGGCTCTTTTCCTGGTTCTGTGCGCGCATGTGAGCCGCGGCGACGAGCAGGGTCTTGTCCTTGCCGCCGTCGTTGATCGCGACCTTGAAGACGCTGCCCTGTTTGCCGACGACTTCGCCGGTGCGACCGTCGAATCGCGGGTGGAAGCGACCGTCGGCGACGCTGGGGTCGATCTTCAGGTGGACTTTCTCACCCTCCTCGTACTCCTGAATGGCACGCTGTGGCGGCGACGTGCCGCGGTCTCGAGGATCGTTCGCGAGCTTCTTCCGAGTTCCCTGACGGGGGCCATTAGATTTCGGCATAGTCGTACGCCCGCTTTGTCCGGTGACGGTTATAAAACACACGTATTACGCCCACCTTTTTTACCGGGGCCCTCGGCCGGCTGCGCCGGCCTCGAACCCCGTCTGCTCACGGGCCGACGGCCCGTTCGCACGTCACGCGGGACCTCTGGTCCCGCGCTGCCAAAAAATCTGGACCAAAAAAGGCCGCGCTCGCTTCGCTCGCGCGGTGCGACTGCTTGCAGCCGACCGCGACCGCTCGCTAGTATCGTCCCAAACAGTGATCCGACCGCGAACCGCCTATCCAGTATGGACGAAGAGGCAGACCGCCGGATCGAGACGCGTTCGATTCACGCCGGTCAGGAGCCCGACCCCGACACCGGCGCGCTGATGACCCCGATCCACGCGAACTCGACGTACAAACAGGACGCGCCGGGTGATCATCGCGGCTACGAGTACTCCCGCACTGGGAATCCGACCCGGACCGACCTCGAGGAAAACCTCGCGAGCCTCGAGAACGCCGAGTACGGCCGCGCGTTCGCGAGCGGGATGGCCTCGATCAACACCGTCCTGAACCTGCTCGATGCGGGCGACCACGTCGTCACCGGCAACGACGTCTACGGCGGCACCCACCGCATCTTCACGCAGGTCTACGAGGACTACGACCTCGAGTTCTCCTTCGTCGACATGACCGACCTCGACGAGATCGAGGCGGCGTTTCAGGAGAATACGGAACTCCTCTGGCTCGAGACGCCGACGAACCCGCTCATGTCGGTGGTCGACGTCGAGAGCGCCGCCGGGATCGCCCACGACCACGACGCGCTGTGTGCGATCGACAACACGTTCGCGACGCCGTATCTGCAGCGACCGCTGGACCTGGGCGCGGACATCGTCTCCCACTCGCTGACCAAGTACCTCGGCGGCCACTCCGACGTCGTCGGCGGGGCCCTGCTGACCAACGACGAAGATATCGACGAGCGACTGGGGTTCTACCAGAACGCCGTCGGTGCGACGCCCGGTCCCTTCGAGTCCTTCCTCGTTCTCCGGGGGACCAAGACCCTGCCCGTGCGGATGGACCGCCACTGCGAGAACGCGCGACGGATCGCCGACTGGCTCGCCGACCACCCAGACGTCGACCGCGTCTACTACCCCGGCCTCGAGTCCCACCCCGGCCACGAGATCGCACGCGAGCAGATGGACGACTTCGGCGGCATGCTGAGCTTCGAACTCGACGCCAGCATGGAGGAGGCGAGCGAGGTCGTCTCGAGTACGGAGGTCTTCACGCTCGCGGAGAGCCTCGGCGGCGTCGAGAGCCTGATCGAACAGCCCGCGCCGATGACCCACGCCGCCATCCCGCGGGAGGAACGGCTCGCTGCCGGTCTCTCGGACAGCCTGATCCGCGTCTCGGTCGGGATCGAACACGTCGACGACCTGCTCGCCGACCTCGAGGGGGCGATCGACGCCGCGCTCGATTGATACGGTCCGCTGTAACTGGTTCCCGGTGCGACCGCGAGCCGTCCCGCGGTCGATCCGGAAACGACTTCCAGCGGTCCGTACGGGCCTACTCGGCCCGTCGCGCGAGCTGCGAGCGGAAGATCGGCTCGAACCCCTCGAGGTAGGCGCGCGCGTCGAACGACTCGCCGTCGCCGCAGGCGTCGATCGCGGTCTCGAACTCGCGGGCCCACCGCTCGGCGAAGGCGGCCTCGATACCGGACTCGCGGATCCGCTCGATCACGGGCGCGACGGCCGCGTCGGTCGGCTCGTCCCGGATCGCTCGCAGCTCCGCGGGCGATACGACGCCCGACTCGAGGGCCCGAACGACGACGCCGGAGCTGTAATCCCCCTCGGCGAGTTCCCGCTCCCAGGTGGCGAGCCAGTTGCCGATCCGCGCCATTCGCTGGCCGTGCTCGACCGCGGTCCGGAGCGTCGAGAGGTCGCGCGGATCGAACCCGCCCGCGTTCGCGAGGTCGATATCGGCGAACGGAAAGAGCATCATGTTGTAGACGTCGTAGGTCAGGAGTTCGTGCTCGCTCGCGAGGCCGGGATGGCGGGCCAGCAGCGCCGAGTAGTCGACCGACTGGAGCGCCTGTCGGACGTCGAACCGGAACAGGGTGGCGAACTCGTCGGCGCGCGAACCCGCCCGGAACTGCCCGCAGAGCCCGTCCCAGAGCTCCCGCTGGAACCGGACGCACTCGCCGTCGACGCCCGCTCGCGTCGGATCGGCCGCTCGGGCGTCGAACGGTACGAGACGGAGTTCCTCGAGCGTCGCCCGGTCGCCGTGGCGTTCGGCCACGTCGTCGACGACCGTAACGAACATCGTCGCGAGGACCTTCGCGTCGTGGACGCGCTGTCCGGCCCCGTCGTCGACGCAGGACAGCCGGAACGCCGGTTCGACCGCGTCGAACCACCGCCACGTCGACCGGTCCCGGTCGCCGATCCGCTCGTCGTAGGCGTCGGCCAGCGGCCGAACCGTCTCCGGGAGGGTCCGTTGGGCTGCGTTCGAGAACGGATCCGACTCGACCTCGAGGACCGAAGACACCGATTCTAGATCCATTACCGATAGTTCTGATACGAGGGCTGAAATAATTTATTACTAATATTTAATATTTGTAAATACTGCTGTGCTGGAAGAGCAAGACAGTCGGTGACGAACAACCCTTTCGTGGTCGGCGTATACGACTCGAGCATGGCGACGGACGAACGCGGCGCGGGGGTCCACGCACTCCCGCTTTCGGTGGAGTACGGCGGTCGAGAGATCACGATCACGCCGACGCTCGTCGAGACCGAGCGCGGTCCGGTCCTGATCGACGCCGGTCCCGACGGCACCCTCGACGGGATCCGGACGCACCTCGGATCCCTCGGATACGATCTCGAGGATATCTGGCTGGTCCTGCTGACCCACCACGACGGCGACCACGCCGGCGGCCTCGCGACGCTGCTCGAGCACGTCGACGCGGTCGTCGCGACCCACCGCGAGGAAGCGCCGTACGTCTCGGGCGAGCGCGATCCGATCAAGGGTGACGGCGACCGGTATCCGCCCGCGGGCGTCGATATCGAACTGGCAGACGGCGTTCGATTCCCGACCCTCGCGGGGCCGATGACGGTCGTCGCAACGCCGGGCCACGCGCCCGGTCACGTGTCGCTGTACTTCCCCGACGGGAACCTGCTCGTGGCCGGCGACGCGCTCGTCGCCGACGGGGACGAACCGCTTTCGGGCCCGAAAGCACACTTTACGCCGGACATGGAGCGAGCGACCGAATCGGTCGGGACGTTGGCCGACCTCGAGGTCGACCACACGCTGTGTTTCCACGGCGGCTACGTGGAGCGAGGATCGGACCGGATCCGCGAGATCCACGACCGACTGCGTGAGTGACCGCCCGGGCCCGCGTCGGTCGGTGACCGAGCCGTTCGACCGGCCGCAGTGTGGCCGAACCGGAATTCTCAACGGTGTCGATCGCTTACAGGCGGTCAATGCGACTCGAACTCCGCGTCTGCCAGCACTGTCTCGACGGCGATCACGGCAACGAGAAACGGACCGCGCTGCTCAACGACATGGTGAACTGCGCCGAACAGATCAAGGAACACAAGGAGGTCATCGACCTCGAGGCGGTTCACATCCGCAGGGTCAGAGACGACGAACCGGGCAAGCCCGCGGCGCTGCCGGTCGTCTCGGCGACGATCCAGAACGATCAGGTCGTGTTGAACGACACGCAACTCGTCGCGGAGGGCCAGGACGGGAACATGCTGCTCTACGCGAACCCCGACGACGTGTTGACCGTCCTCGCGGGGAACCTAGACGAGATCAGCAAGGCCGTCACCGAGGACGTGACCGTCGAACTCTCCGATATCGGCGCACAGATCGTCTCGGAGGCCGACCTCGGTGCGAACCGCGACCGCGACCCCGAGCAATAACTCCGCGATAGTCGGAACCGCCTCGAGCGGTTCCCCGATCCCGGACCGGACGGTTGCGGCCGCCATGGGACCGGTAGCCGCTTCCGGCGTCGGCCGCTACCGGCCGATCTCGATACGGACGTCTCTGGAGGGAAAGCGGCCGGAAAAACGTGAAGTGGCGGTCTTATATCCGACCGACGTTCTCGACTTCGACGCTTTCGACGCCGTCGACGTCGGCGAAGTTCTCCTCGACGGTCTCCGTGCCGCCCGATCCGTCGGGGACGATCACGGTGGGGTAGAGCGCGACGAGGCCGAACGCGACGTCGTCGCGTTCGACGCCGTTGATCTTTGCGCCCTCGGGGAGGGCGCTCTCGAGGCGCTCCTGGAGCGCGTCGAGGTCGATGTCGGGGCTGTCCGGCATGACCTTGATTTTGGCAGCGACTTTACCCATTGTTACGGACCCATGAACCCGCAGTCGGGGCACTCGTAGAGGTTGCTCTGCTTGCGACACTTGGCACAGCGGTAGATCTGCTCGCCGCAGTCGGGGCACTTGAACGCGGCGGCGTTCGTGCCCGCGATGTTGAGCCCACAGGAGACGCAGGAACGCGTCTCTCGGTCGTCGGTCGTACTCATACCCGTCCTTTCCCGCCCGCCGTTTTTAACGGTTGTCTTTCCGCGTCCCTCGCTACTCGACGGACGGTACCACGGGTCACGGTCGGTGTTCGAGGCGGCGTCCGACCACCGCCGCGGCGTTTTCCGAGCCTGAAAACGCGCTGCTGGCTATATTATATCCCCGTGTGATGGTTGGGATGAGGTTCGGTTACTCGACGCCCGACCGAACCTCTGCCTCTGACATTCTCCCGACGTCGTCCCCGAGAGCGCCGCCGGTCGCCCGGACGACGAACATTCAAACCGGTGCCGTTCCTACGTCGACTGAATGCGCCTCGACGACTACATCGAGGAGTTAGAGCCCGACGAGGAGGCCGAGCGCCGCCGCCTCGCGAAGGAGAAGTCCTACGCGATCACGGACCACTTAGCGGAGTTCGAGCAGAAGTTCGACGACGCGCTGAGCGGCGACACGCTCGTCGGTTCGACCGCGCCCTCGATCTTCGTCGGCCGGTCGAACTACCCCGACATCCCCGTCGGGCTGCTCTCGCCGGTCGGCGACGAAGGCGACGCCGAGGAGTACGTCACCGACGGCGACTGGTACCGGCAGGGGTACGCGATCGACGACGTGCTCCAGCGCCGGACCGGCCTGCTGAACTCGAGCAAGCGGGCCAACGTCGACTCACCCTCGATCGCGAGCCGGTTGACCCCCTCCGTCCACGATACGTGGGACGGCTTCGTCGGCGTCCAGCGGGAGGTCGCGATCGCCGACCGGCCGGTCGACCTCGAGATCGGGCTGGACGACACGCCCGACCTCGGACTCGACGCCGGAACCGACGTCGCGACCCCGCGCGGCCCGCGAGCCAGCGCCCGCGACGCTGACCTCACCGAGAACCCCCACGTCCCGCGGCCGGTCAAGAAGACCCTGGAGGACGACGACTGGCAGGCCGAGGGCGCGATGACCTACCTCTATCGACGGGGGTTCGACGTCTACGAGATCAACTCGATCCTCTCCGCGGGCGCGCTCGGGCAGACGAAACAGCGCCGACTCGTCCCGACGCGGTGGTCGATCACGGCCGTCGACGACACGGTTGGAAAGTTCCTCCGCGGGCGCATCCGGAACGCTCCCAGCATCGACGAGGTACAGGTCTGGGCCAACGAGTACGTCGGGAACCGCTACTGGATCGTCCTCGCGCCGGGCAACTGGGAGTTCGAACTCGTCGAGATGAAAGCGCCCGGCAGCATCTGGAACCCGAACCCCGAGGACGACCTCTGGATGGCCAGCGCCTCGGAGGGGTACGAGGGCCGCTCGAGCTACGTCGAGGAGACCGCCGGCGCGTACTACGCGGCCCGACTGGGTGTGCTGGAGTACCTCGAGTCGATCGGCCGCCAGGCGAAGTGTCTGGTCCTTCGGGAAGTGTCGGACGACTACTGGGCCCCCGTCGGCGTCTGGCAGGTCCGCGAGAGTGTCCGCAACGCCTTCGAGGGCCAGTACGGCGAGGCCGAGACCTTCCACGACGCGGTCTCGGAGGTCGCGACGCGGTTGCCGGTATCGCTCGCGCGACTGCGCCGCAAGTCCGAACTCGCGGCCGGACTACAGGCGAACCTGAGCGCCTTCTCGAGCCGGGACTGAGCGCCGATCGCAGAGCGGTTCCCGATCGGCGACCGGTCGCAGAACGCTTCTCGAGTGCCGTCGGGGCGAACGCGAGCGTTCCGTTCGGTTCGATCCGTCGTCTCGGAAATGACGGCAATACCGATAGTCGCCCACGGCCGAATATGCCCGTTGCTACCGAAAAACATGCTCTGTAGTAATGGATCGGCCAATTTTTATGCTTGAAATGCATAACGCAGTCGATGAACTTCGATTTCACACCGACGACGATCGACGACGTAGCGCCCGAACGGCGGCCGTCGTTCGCGCTCGCGCTCGTTCCGGTCCTCGCGGTCGTCGCCTTCCTCGGGGTCGGCTCGGCCGTCCTCGGGCTCGATCCGCACGTCCCGCTGCTGTGGAGCATCGTCTTCGTCGGCGCGTTCGGCCGGTACCTCGGCTACGACTGGCCCGAACTCTCCGAGGGTGTCGCCAACGGCCTCCTGATGGGGCTGCAGGCGCTGCTGATTATCTTTACGATCTACGCGCTGATCGCCACCTGGGTCGCGGCGGGGACGATCCCGGCGATGATGTACTACGGCCTCGAGCTGCTCACGCCGGCGGTCTTCCTGCCCGTCGCGGCGGTGCTGGCCGCGGTCGTGGCGTTCTCGATCGGCTCCTCGTGGACGACGGTTGGCACCCTCGGCGTCGCGTTCGTGGGAATCGGGGCCGGACTGGGCGTTCCCGCGCCGATGACCGTCGGCGCAGTCATCTCGGGCGCCTACGCCGGCGACAAGCAGTCGCCGCTGTCGGACACGACCAACCTCGCGGCCGGCGTGACGAACACGCCGCTGTACGATCACATCCGCCGCATGCGAACGGGGACGGCCGTCGCGTTCGGCCTCTCCGTGGCCGGCTTTGCCCTCCTCGGACTGCGGGCCGCGGGCTCGATCCCGACCGGCCGCGTCGTCGAGATCCAGACCGCGCTCGCGGGCGCGTACGACCTCTCGATCCTCGTCTTCCTGCCGCTGGTGGTCACGTTCGGACTGGCCCTCCGCGGCTACCCCGCGCTCCCGACGCTCGTCGCCGGCGTCTTCGCCGGGGTCGCCACCGCGATCGCGGTCCAGGGCACCGGCTTCGTCGCCGCCTGGGAGGTCTTCATGAGCGGGACCGCGCCCGAGACCGGCACCGACCTCGTGAACGACCTCCTCGCGACCGGCGGGCTCACCGGCTCGGCCTGGACGATCACCGTCGTCGTCGCCGCGCTCTCGCTCGGGGGCCTCCTCGAGCGGACCGGCGTCCTCGCGGTGCTGGCCCATCGCCTCTCGCAGGGCGTCCGCAGCTCCGGGAGCCTGATCGCTGGCACCGGCGCGTCGGCGATCCTCGTCAACGCCCTGACCGCCCAGCAGTACATGAGCATCATCCTGCCGGGGCTGACGCTGCGGAACCTCTACGAGGAGTTCGACCTCGACAGCGCGGAGCTCTCGCGGGCCGTCGAGGCCGCCGGAACGCCGACCGGTGCCCTGCTCCCCTGGCACGCCGGCGGCGTCTTCATGGCCTCCGCGACCGGCGTCCCAACCCTCGAGTACGCGCCGTTTTACCTGTTCGGCGTGCTGTCGCCGCTCGTGCTGTTCGCGATGGCGGGGGCGGGCTGGGGGGTACCGACGACGAGTCGCCGCGAGCGCGCCCAGTACGCCGACTGAGTCCGCCTACCGTTCGGTCTCGACGACCGGGGACTCCCGTTCGATCTCGGTTCCGGACTCGGCCGGCGTCGGCTCGAGACGGCGGTTCCCGACCCGAAGCGCGGCGGCCAACGCCCCGAGGATCACCGGGCCGACGAACAGCCCGACGATCCCGAACAGCGAGATCCCGCCGATGACGCCGAGCAGGGCCAGCGCCGGATGGAGCCCGCCACGGCGAGAGACGAGGATCGACCGCAGGTAGTAGTCGGCGACGGCCAGCACGACGATCCCGTAGCCGAGCAGGACGGCCCCGCCCGCCGGCCCGCCCGTCGCCGCGTGCGCGCCCGTGACCGGGCCCCAGACGAGCCAGACGCCGACCGTCGGCAGGAACGATGCGAACAGCAGGATCACCGCCAGCGCGGTCGCGTACGGCACGCCGAGCAGCGCCAGCCCGATCCCGCCGAGTGCCCCCTGAATCACCGCGATGAGGACGTGACTGCGGAGCACGGCCCACGTGACCGCGTGAACCTCCGCGAACAGTTCGTCGAGGACGGCCGACTCGAGCGGGACGGTCTCGCGCAGCCAGTCGAGAAACGCGGGTCCGTCGACGAGCAGGTAGTACAGCAGGAACACGAACGCGACCGTTCCGATCGCGACGTCGGCGGCCGCCGAGAGGAGCCAGAGGGACTGCTCGAGCGTGACGTCGACGACGCTGGAAATCGTCTCCCGGAGCTGCGCCTGCAGCGCCGATTCGACGGCGACCACCGTCTCCGCTTCGACGCCGAATTCGGTACGCGCCACCTCGCTCCCGTACGCCGTGATCCCCTCGACGGAGGCGTTCTCGAGCGTCGAGGCGGCCGTCCGAACGACGACGAGCGAGACGAGCGCGAACGGGACGAGGCCGGCGACGATCGCGAGGCCGGTCAGCGCGAGCGCGGCGAGGCGCTCGCCGAGCCGCGGTGCCAGCCGCTCGTACGCGGGCCGGAGGACGACCGCGAGCAGGCAGGCGCCGAGGACGTACTCGAGCAGCGGGCGGACCAGCAGGGCGGTGACGCCGGCGAGGACGCAGGCGAGGAGGGCGAAAAACGACGTTCGAGCGTCCATACCCTGACTTCGCGGATAGTGGCCATAAATGTTGATAGTCCTGACTGTCGGTCGCGGCGAGAGGACTACAGGGTCGCGTAGGCCTCGTCGACCATCGCTCCCGTTTCGTCGACGATCTCCTGCCAGTTCTCGTCGTCCGGCGCGATCCCCAGCAGCCGGGCGATCTTCATGATCGAGACGTGGTAGACGACCTGACGGCCCGGCTGGCGCTCCCAGACGACGACGTTACAGGGAAACAGCGCGCCCATCGCCTCGGTCACGTCGAGGACGCGGTCGGCCATCTCGGGGTTGCAGGCGCCGAGGACGTAGTAGGGGCCCCGGTCCGCGTCGACCTTCTCGTTCAACAGTTCCGAGGGGGAGAACTCGGCGGGCACGCCGAACCCGGCGTCGGTGAAGGTCTCGCGGACGTGTTCGATCGCGTCCTGGTGGCTCATCTCGAGTTCCGCGCGGTGTTCGCCGTACTCCTCGGGATCGATCTGCGTCGGATCGATGGGCAGTGACATACGCGGTGGTTGGGCGTCGCGTCCCTTAATAGCCCGCCGCAGGATCGGCGATTCCCGCCGCCAGTGGCCGCTCAGAGCGGGATCGGCAGCACCTCGAGGACGCCGAGCAGCGGGGCCGGATCGAACAGCGGGTCGTGAATCACCAGCCAGTCGAGCAGGACGAGCCCGCCGCCGTGGGCGACCACGGAGGGGAGAATCGAGTCGGACGTGTAGTCGACGGCCCCGAACAGGACGTCGGTCGGCCCCGACAGCAGGAACTCGATCGGCGGTTTCCCCGTGTGATGGAGCATGTAGACGACGGGGCTGATGAACACCGCGCCGAAGCCCAGTTCCCGGACGCCGACACACAGCAGGCCCCGGTAGTAGGTCTCGGCGGCCAGCGCGAGGACGAAGAGCTTGATCGCGTGGGGGACGAACGCGGCCGGCGCGGCCGACGTCTCCCAGATCGGGTAGTACGCGCGGATCGTCGGCAGCGTCGAACCGACCAGGTAGAACGGCAAGACGAACAGCCCGAGCAGGGCCGCGTTCCGGACCGCGGCCCGGTCGACCCGCCAGCCGACGCGTCGCCCGTGGGACAGCCCCAGCGCGAGCGGGCCACCGATCAGGAGGACGCCGTCCACGAGGAGCCGATCGTTCAGCCCGTCGGGGACGTACCGCATCCACAGGACCGTCAGGAGGGCCCCGAGCAGTAACGACTTCTGCACCCACGAGAGGTCCAACCGCTGGCGGAGCCAGCGCACGGCGCGTCGGTCCGACTCTGATGCCACGGCGTTACTCGTCGGCGGTCGGGATCGGTCCGGTCCCGATCACGTCCCGGACGTGGCCCTCGAACTCCTGTTTGCGCTGGAAGTACGTCTCGTCGACCGACTCGAGGACCGTCGACAGCTCGCGGGGACCGTCCGGCGTGCGGACGACCGTCTCGCCCTCCATGCGCTCGATTTCGCTCTTCTCCTTGGGCCAGGTCAGGCGCGAACTCACGCGGGCGAGCGGTGCGCCCTCGACGGGCGTGTGTGATCCGAGTTCGACGGCCGGCTCCGCGTCCTCGTCGTCGTCGCTCATGGCGGGCCGTTCGCGAGCGCGGCGATTCAAGCTTTCGCTTCCGCGGGTCGGCCGCGATAGCGGGCCGCGGACGCTTCGGGACCCCTCTACGATCCGAAAGGTGTCTGACGTATCGTTTTGTGATGGGACACCGAACGGACCCGTATGACTAGCCTGACGGAGGTCTACGACGGGACCGCATCGGGGGTGACGAGTCGCCGGCTGTACGCCGGTACGACGCTCGTGGGCCTCGGTGCGATCCTGGCCGTCGTGGCCGTACTCGTGGCGACGACCGACCTCGTCGGCGGATACGCGGCCGCCCTCTCGAGCGGGTTGGCCCCCGAGTTCGCGACCGTTCGTGCCGCGGGGGTGTTGGCCGGACTCGCCGTCCCGACGGCCCTCGTCGGCGTCTTCGTCGTGTTGCCGGCCAGCCGTCGCGTGCAAGCCGCGGCCGCGATCAGCGCGAGCCTCTGTCTGCTCGGCGTCGCGCTCTTCTGGCACGCCTACCCCCACCACTGGCGGGGACACGGGCAGGAGTTGACCTTCGAGGTCTCGGCAGTCTACTTACTCGGACTCCTGCCCGCGGTCTGGTGTCTGTTCGCCGCCGTCGCCACGTTCAAGCGCCGCAACGATCCCGGCGGCAACCTCGAGATGAACGTCACCCGCCACAACAAGACGGTCCTCGAGGTCGAGGAGGGAAGCGAGGACGGCGGCCTGGGCGGGATCGGCTTCCTCGGGGGGACCCCCGACGGCGACGTCGAGACGCAGACCAACGCCGACGACGCGGACGGCACGTCGCTGTCCTACGACGAGGGATCGGTCGACCGGACCGCGAAACGATCGTCGACCGCGTCGTCGCGGTCGGCCGGCGGCGCCGGACGAGCCGTCGGCGCCGCGACCAGCGACGGCGGCTCGGCGGCGTCGGACATCTCCTCGCCGCTCGAGGGGGGCGACGCCGAGATCGTCGAGTCCGAGGCCGCGGGCCCGACGGAGCCGACCGACCGCTACTGCGGGAACTGCGAACACTTCGAGTACGTCCGCTCCTCGGAGGGGATGGTCCCGTACTGCGCCCGCCACGAGACGGCCATGGACGACATGGACGCCTGCGACGAGTGGACGCCGAACCGATAGGCGGGAGCCCGGTAGTACGGGCCGCTCGAGAACGGAAGCTATACTCGCCGGGGATCGATACCCCCGATAGATGTCGTGGCTCCTGCTGTTCGTCGCCGGCTGTTTCGAGATCGCGTGGGCGATCGGACTCGCGTACTCCGACGGGCTCTCGCAGCCAGTGCCGACGCTCGTGACCGGACTCGCGATGCTCGTCAGCGTCGTCCTCCTCGCGCGGGCGGTCGAAGAACTCCCCGTCGGGACGGCCTACGCGGTCTGGACGGGCATCGGAGCCGTCGGGACCGCGTCGCTCGGGATCGTCCTGTTCGACGAACCGGCGACGCTCGCCAGAATCGGGTTCATCGGCCTGATCGTCGTCGGGATCGTCGGGCTCCACCTCGTTAGCGGCGGTCCGTGACGGCGATCACGACGTCACAGCCCGAGCCCCTGCCGACCCAGTTCGAACCCCCACTGTGGCACCCGGAAGACGACCAGCGCGACCAGCGCGAGTTCGGCGACGGTGACGATCACCATCATCAGGTCGGCGCGCTTGCTGCTGACCGCGACGCCGATCGGCAGCCCGAACTCCTTCTTCCAGAGCGGGTAAAACAGCGCAATCCCCCGCTTGCTCCCCGCCACGTCGAGGACGTAATGGGTCAGAACGCCGACCCAGACGTACTCGAGGTTCCCGAAGACGTACGGAAAGGCGAGAAAGCCGACCAGAATCGGCAGGTTGTGCAGCGTCTTTCGGTGTTTGCCGAACGCGGTGTCGACGTCCGGAAAGAGCGCCCCCAGGGTCACCGGCACGCCGATCATCACGATGGTCCTGAACGTCTCCAGACTCCCCGACGGCTCGAGCAGATACCCCAGCCCGAGGCTCAACAGCACGGCGTTCAACACGTGTCCCTTCTTGTTCATTCACCCGACTCTGGGGAGCCGACCCGGGAATACCTTTCTCTCGAGACTGTCAGGACTGCGAACCAATCGCCGCGTCGGTGTCGGGGTCGTCGGCCTCGGACAGGCCTCGCGCGACGCCGAGCCGCTCGAGGCACCGACGCCCGGCGACTCGCGGCCCGATCAGTGCGCCTCGATCTCCGCCAGCAGGTCCTCGAGGGCCCGGTCGACGGTCTTGGCGCGAACGTCGGCCCGATCGCCGTCGAAGACGTACCGGGAGACGGTGGCGTACGAGTCCCCGCTGTCCCACGGGGCGGCGTATGCGACGCCGATGTAGACGGTCCCGACCGGGTTCTCCGCGGTCCCGCCGGTCGGCCCGGCGACGCCGGTCGTCGCGACGCCCCAGGTGACGTCGGTCACGTCCCGAACGCCTCGCGCCATCTCGCGGGCGACGGGTTCCGAGACCGCGCCGTGGTCGTCGAGCGCCTCGCGGCTGACCCCGAGCTGGCGACGCTTGGCGTCGTAGGCGTACGTCGCCAGTCCCGAATCGAAGTAGTCGCTCGCGCCCGGGATCGCGGTGATCGCGGCCCCGATCAGCCCGCCGGTACAGGACTCGGCGACCGCCAGCGTCTCCTCCCGATCCCGGAGCGCGTCGCCGACGTCCATCGGCAGGTCGCGGTCGATGTCGTCGTTCATGCTCGAGCCGACGGGCCGGGTCGTTGTCAAAGCGAGGGTGGCGGACGGCCGGACTCGAGGCCCGCGACACCGATCCGCCCGCCGGAAACGGAAAGACAGACGGTTACCGTCGCCCCAGAACCCCGCATGGACTACGAGACGCCGCTTTTCTTCCGCGTGATGGAGTACGCGGACGCAGCAGACCGCGACGTCGTCGACATGGTCAGCGGCAACCCCGACTGGGAGCCGCCCGAGGCGCTCCGGGAGGGGTTGCGCGAGTACGCCGAACTCGAGCCCGATCGGTTCCAGTACCCCGCCAGCGAGGGACTGCCCGAACTGCGCGCGGAGATCGCCGCCCGCCGCGGGGTCGATCCCGACCAGATCGTCGTCACCAACGGCGCGGGCGAGGCCAACTACCTCGCGATGGCGCGGGCCCTCGAACGCGACGCCGGCGACGAGATCCTGCTGACCGATCCCGTCTACCCCTACTACCCGGGCAAGACGACGATGCTCGGGGGCGCACAGCGATACGTCGCGACCGACGACGACGGCCAGCTCGATCCCGCGGCCGTCCGCGCGGCCGCGAGCGAGGACACCGCCGCCATCGTGGTCAACACGCCGAACAATCCGACCGGCGCGGTCTACCCCGAGTCGACGATGGCGGCCCTCGTCGATATCGCCGAGGAAAACGACGCGATCCTGATCAGCGACGAGGTCTACGACCACTACGACCTCTCCGGGACGTTCGCGAGCGCGCTCGAGACCGACTCGACCAACCGAATCGTCACGAACGCCGTCTCGAAGTCGATGGCGGTCACCGGCCTCCGGGTCGGCTACGCGATCTTCCCGCCGGAGCTGGTCGACGACGCCAGGAGCCGCCACATGCTGGTCAACGTCGCCACGACCAGACCCGGCCAGTACGCGGCCCTGAAGGCCTTCCGCGAGACCGATCCGGAGTACTACGAGCGCAATCGCGAGCGGCTCCGCGAGCGCGTCGAGACTTTCACGGACGCGCTCGAGGCCGCCGGTGCCGAGTACACGACGCCGCAGGGCTCGTTCTACGTGCTGGCCCGCTTCGACGGCTACCCCGGCACCCTCGAGAACGTCGAGCGGCTGATCGACGAGGCCGGCGTCGCGGGGATGCCCGGCGAGGCCTTCGGCGACTCCCGCAGCGAGTGGCTGCGGTTCGCGCTCGTGACGCCCCGCGTCGAGGAGGCGGCCGAGCGGCTGGCGGCGTACTTCGACTGACGCCCGCTCCCGAGCCGTCGGTTTCGACGACAGTCCGGCCGAAATACCGATACGTCGGGGGTGACGATCCCACCGTATGTTGCTCGAGGCCGTCGTCGCGGCGTTCGTCCTGACCCAGGTGGCCTACTTCGTCGGCAACTGCGCGCTGGTGACGCTGCTCGTTCGCCGAGCCGACGTCCTGGTCGACGACGGCACCGTCGAGCGGATCGCCGCCGAGGCGGCCGAGACCGGTCGCGAACGGACGCTCGCGCGGCCCGACGGGGGGTCGGGCGGCGGTGTCGATTCCTCGCCGACCAACGCGGGGCAGCCGGTGAGCGACTCGCGACCCGCGGCCGCGTCGGGCTGTCGGCTCCCCCAGTCGGCGATCCGTCGAATCCGCGTCCTGGTGCCGATCTACCGCGAGTCGCCGGCCGTTCTCGCGGAGACGCTGGACGACATCGCTTCCCAGCGGTATCCCACCGCGAACGTCTCCGTCTACGTGGTCCACGAACCCGACGATCCGACCGTCCCGGCGATTCGCGAGGCGGCGTCCGCCCGCGAGGACGACCTCGCCGTCGAGTTCGTCGCTGTCGATCGGACGGCGCTGGCGGCCGACCGCGCGCCCGGCGACTGGACGTTCAGCGGGACGGGAATCCCGCGGACGAAGGCCGCCGCGCTGACCTACGCCTTCACGACGCTGTCGTTCGCTGCCGACGACGTCGTGACGGTCTTCGACTCGGACACGCAGGTGCCACTCGACACGTTCGAACTCGCCGCCGCCGGCCTCACGGAGTACGACATCGTGCAGGCGAAACAGACCGCGCGAAACGTCGCGGACGGCTGGCTCCCGCTGCTCGAGTCGATGGGGATCGCGGCGTGGTCGGACGTGGTCTACACGAACTCGGCCGCCGGCCCCTACCAGCTGCTGGGGAAGGCCTACTTCGTCGAGGCCGGCGTCCTCTACGACCTCGATCGCTGGCAGCTCGACGCCGTGACCGAGGACATGGCGCTCGGCGTCGCCGCCCACGAACGCGGCTACACGCTCGGGGTCATCGACCGCTACGTGCAGGACCTCTGTCCAGCCGATCTCGAGGCCTGGATCCGGCAGAAGCGCCGCTGGGTCCGCGGCCCGTACCGCCACCTGCTGACGCCGGGCTGGTCCGGGCTCGAGCGCGGGCGGTTCTGGGCCGGCACCGTGTTGACCCAGCTCCTGGCGGTGACGAACGTCCTCGGGCTGCCCGTCGGGCTCGCCGTCCTGTGGCTGACCCTCACCGGCTCCGCGGGGACGGTCGTTCCCGCGTCTATGCTGGCGCTCGTCGCGTTCAACGGCGTCGTCTGGTGCTACTACGGTTGGCGATCCTACCGCGCCGCCTGGGACGCAGTCGCGTTCGACGGTCGGTGGGAGCAGGTCCGGTACTCGCTGCTCTCGAACCCGGTCACGCAGGCGCTGTACGCGACGCTGTGGACCGTCCCGATCTGTCTGGCGCTCGCCGATGCCGTCCGCGGCGTCGCCCCGACCTTCGACGTGACGCCGAAGGACTAGGGGCGACTCGCCCGCCCGCGGGAGACCGACGAATACTCCTGTCGGGACCGGGAACGGCGGCGTATGAGCGGCATCGACGTCGAACCGGTGGACGAGGAGGAGCGGGACGAGAGCGACGACGGCGACCACACCATCGAGGTGACGCCGACCGACTCCGTCGGCGACGAGGAGCGCGAGACCGTCGACGTCGAGCCGTCCGACGAGCCGATCGACGGCCCCGACTACGTCCTCTACGGCGGGAAAGGCGGCGTCGGGAAGACGACGATGGCGGCCGCGACGGCGCTGGACAGCGCCCGCGGCGGGACCTCGACGCTGGTCGTCTCGACCGATCCGGCCCATTCGCTGTCGGACACCTTCGAGGCCGACATCCCGGCCGAGCCCAGCCGGATCCGGGACGACATTCCGCTGTACGCCGCCGAGATCGATCCCGAGAGCGCGCTCGAGGAGGGAGAGACCCCGTTCGGCGGTGCGACCGGGTCGGACGACGGCGCGGGCGAGACGGACCCCTTCGGCGGCGACGCGGCCGGGGGCTCCCCGTTCCCCGGCGAGGGGGCCGAGGGCGGTCCGCTCGGCGGTCTCGGCGAGATGCTCGGCGGCGAGTCCCCGATGGACGCCCTCTTCGGCGGCGCGATGCCCGGGGCCGACGAGGCCGCCGCCATGCAACTGCTGCTCGAGTACATGGACGACCCCCGGTTCGAGCGGGTCGTCGTCGACACCGCGCCGACGGGCCACACCCTCCGCCTGCTGCGGCTCCCCGAGATCATGGACACGATGATGGGACGGATGATGAAGCTCCGCCAGCGCCTCGGCGGGATGCTCGAGGGTGTCAAGGGGATGTTCGGCGGCGACGCGCCCGACGACGATGACGACCTCGAGGACCTGGAGGTCCTGCGCGAACGCATCGAGCGCCTGCGGGCGGCCCTGCGCGATCCCGCGCGGACGGACTTCCGGATCGTCATGGTTCCCGAGGAGATGAGCGTCTTCGAATCCAAGCGCCTGCGAGCGCAACTCGAGGAGTTCGGGATTCCGGTCGGCACCGTCGTCGTCAACCGAGTGATGGAGCCGCTGTCGAACGTGACCGACGACGTCCGCGGGGAGTTCCTGCAGCCGAACCTGGACGACTGCGAATTTTGTCAGCGCCGCTGGGACGTCCAGCAGGGTGCCTTAGCCGAGGCGCAGGAACTGTTCCGCGGGACCGACGTCCGACGCGTGCCGCTGTTCGCCGACGAAGTCCGGGGCGAGGGGATGCTCGAGGTCGTCGCGGCCTGTCTGCGGTAGTCCGTCGCGCCGGTCCGTGCGGTTACCGACCCGCGGGCCTACTCGGCGGGGACGACCGTCACCGGCCGATCGCTCTCGAGGACGACCGACTGGGCGACGCTCCCGAACAGCGCCTTGCCGACCGGCGACCGCCCCTCGAGGCCGAGGACGAGCAGGTCGCTGTCGTACTCGTCGGCCGCCTCGCGGATGCGGTCCGCGGGGTCGCCGGTCGCGGTCCGGACGGTCCAGTCGACGTCGCCCGCCTCGAGGGCGTCGACGGCCGCCTCGACCGAGGCCGGGAGCGCGTCGTCGCCGGCGAGCCGTTCCATCTCGGCGGCGTACTCCTCGGCGAAGCCGCCGGCCGCCCACTCGGCGTCGGTCCCCGACCCGTCCTCGACGACGTGGAGGACGTCGACCGAGACGGCCGTCGCCGCGTTCGGGAGGTCGCGGACGGCCCGCGCTTGGGCCCGCGCTCGAGACTCGCTGTCGTCGACTGGAAGCAGGACGCGGTACATACGACCGGCTACGGTCGCCAGCGGGATAGTGGTTTCAGCGGCCGCGCGGAGGCGCCCGGTGCGGTGAACGGTCGGGGCCGTAACGGGCCTACTCGGCGTCCTCGTTTCCGCCGTCCCACTCGCCGCCGACCCGGTCGACGCCCATCATCGACTCGCCGGGGTGTTCGGTGAAGACGGCCTTCATGTTCTCGTCGGGAACGCCGAGGGTATCGCCGACGTATGCCATGGTAGCGAGAGCGAACGCGCGTTTCCGCTCGAACGAGCGGCCGCGACGGATCTCAGCGTCGAGAAAGAGCAACGGCCCGTCGACGGCACGACCGAGGTGGAGGTCGGCCGCTCCGCGCTCGCGGATCGAGACGGCGACGTGACCCGCCGTCGTCTCCATTTCGTCGGTGTACAGTTCCGTTACTCGGTCGGCGAGATCGGTCTTCGCCTCGTCCGACAGCGACAGCGTCGTATCGAACTGCAACAGCGGCATACCTCGAGTCGGCCGGCCACCGGCTTGGGCGTTCCGACGGACCGACGGGCCGGTCGCTCGTCGCCGGACGGGCGCCTGGCGGCGGCCGTGTAAGCGACCACTATTTATGCTCCTGTCCGTGGGAGGTCCGATAACATGGGAGCCGAACGCGAGCGGGACGCTCGATCGGTGGCGGGGCGGCTGTGGCGGTCCCTGTGGCGCGTCAACGCCCGAACGAAGGCGTATCTCGCGCTCGATGCGCCGGCCATGATCGCGGACATGGACGACCTGACGGCCGAGGAGCGGCGGCTCGCGCGACGGGTGTTTCCCGACGGCGGGCGGGATTCGGCCGCGAGCGGCGACGCCGAACCCGGTCCAGCACCCGCGGGCGGCCCCGGTTCCGGCGGTGGATCCGACGGCGGCTCCGGCGACGGTAATCGCGGCGGCGACGGCGGC
>SDGW01000595.1_pt1 | contig 20420 bp, 20 predicted proteins | sample 2873831 | NCBI WGS metagenome assembly SDGW01 (sample SAMN08132700, study PRJNA421101) | hypersaline lake metagenome | isolation source: celular fraction 0.22 microns magnesium sulfate-rich crust from ephemeral... | place: Spain: Penahueca Lagoon, Toledo | collected 2011-07
ACGGCCCGGTTGACCGTCTGGCCGGCGAGACTCGTCCCGCCACCCCGTGGGAGCACTGGAATCTCGCGCTCGGCACAGTACTCGAGGATCCCCGCGACGTCGGCCGTCGATTCGGGGAATGCGACGGCGATCGGCGTCACTTCGTAGGCGCTCGCGTCGGTCGCGTACAGCTCGCGAGAGTAGGAGTCGGCCCGGATCTCGCAGTCGACCACTCGCTCGAGGTCTGCGACCAGTGCCGGGCGGTCGACGTCGTCGCTCCGGTAGTCGTAGTTCGCTCGCCGGTCGGCGGCCGGGTCGGCGCTCGGCTCCAAAGACATACGTCACCCTTGCGCAGGGGCGACAAAAAGCACCCGCATTACCCCATCAGACGACCGGTACTGGGGCTGTTCGGTCGTCTCACGTTTCGCTGTCATACGGGCTACTGTCAGTCATTTCCGGCGTATCCGCAGGACGGGGCGCGGATACGCCGCTAAATCGTTACAGCAGTCCGTATCAATCACTGACATCACAGGAAGGGATGGTCGGACAGGCGAGGGATCTCGAGTCACCTGCCCGGCACGCGTTTGGTTCTGGGGATGTGATCGAGGTCAAACGTCGCCCCGTCGCCGTCGTTTTGCAACGCGCGTCCCTGGGAGTCGCCGTTCGCTGTCTCGAACGGCACCCGTCTGTACTCGAGGCATAAAAACAAACAATGTGCCTAACTAGTGAGGTTCACATGCCGATGGCCCTCCCAAAACCGCAGTCGCCCTCGCTGTCGGCTTCGCACCATCCCATGTGTTCTGTGACCGTGAACCGTGACATCAATCGGAATGTCTATCCCTCTCATCCGGGACGGAAGACGTATGCTGGATTTCGTACAGCTCGAGGCCGACCTGGGGCAGGAAGAGCGACTCATCCGCGATACGGCGCGTGAGTTCGTCGCGGACCACGTGCGACCCGACATCGGCGACCACTTCGAGAACGGGACGTTCCCGACAGAGTTGATCCCGACGATGGGCGAGCTGGGGTTTTACGCACCGAACCTCGAAGGCTACGGCTCGCCGAACGTCTCGGAGACGGCCTACGGGCTGGTGATGCAGGAACTCGAGGCCGGCGATTCCGGGATCCGCTCGATGGCGTCGGTCCAGGGTGCGCTTGTCATGTATCCCATTCACGCCTACGGGAGCGAGGTCCAGAAAGAGACGTGGCTGCCCACACTGGGCCAGGGCGAGACAGTCGGTTGTTTCGGGCTGACGGAACCCGAACACGGCTCGAACCCGTCGGCGATGGAGACCCACGCAGAGCGCGACGCCACCGGCGACGGCTACGTCCTGAACGGGTCGAAGACGTGGATCACGAACGCGCCGATCGCCGATGTCGCCGTCGTCTGGGCACGCGATCGGTCAGCCACCGACGACCCCGTCCGCGGGTTCCTCGTCGAAACCGACCGCGACGGTGTCACGACGCCTGAAATCGACGGCAAGCTCTCGATGCGCGCGTCGATCACCGGCGAGATCGGATTGAACGACGTCTCCGTGCCCGAGGAGAACGTTCTCCCCGGCGTGTCCGGTATGAAAGGGCCGCTGTCCTGTCTCACGCAGGCCCGGTATGGCATCGCCTGGGGTGCCGTCGGTGCAGCACGGGACTGTTTCGAGGCGGCCCGCGACTATGCCACCGAGCGCGAGCAGTTCGGCGGCCCGATCGGCCGGTTTCAGCTCCAACAGAGAAAGCTTGCAGAGATGGCAACCCAGATTACGCTCGGTCAGTTGCTAGCCTATCGACTCGCCGATCTCAAGGAACGCGGTGAGTTGCGCCCCCAGCATGTCTCGATGGCCAAGCGCAACAACGTCCGCATGGCCCGCGAACAGTCCCGCGTCGCCCGCGAGATGCTTGGTGGCAACGGTATCACCACCGACTATCCGCCGATGCGCCATGTAGCGAACCTCGAGACGGTCTACACCTACGAGGGAACCCACGACATCCACACGCTGATCCTCGGCGAAGACCTGACTGGGCTGCAAGCTTACCAGTAGCTCGCGCCGGCGGTCGCTCTGGGAACGGTTGACAGGACCATAATCCGCAAGGAGCACGTCTATTCTCGCTGGTGCCCGTGAATCAGTATGATCGGCGTCGCCGAACTCGAGAGCAGACTGGATCCGCCGGGAACCGTCAGGCTCCGGGCTGCGTTCGTTGGGGTCTGGTTCGTCGATCTCGTCGCGACGATCCTGTTTTTCATGGTTCCGTATGCACACGAACTGAACCCCATCACGGTCTTTCTGTACGATGTCTTCGGACTCGTCGGCGTCGTCATCGCTGCCGTCAGTTACGCTGCGTTCGTGGTCGGTATCGGTCATCTGCTCTCGAGGCCGCTCGATACCGCATTCGTAGCCCTCATGGTGGCTCTCTATGCTCTTTTCGCGAGCAACAACATCATGTTGCTCGTGTCCCGTGAGCCGTTACTACTGGTGCTCGCCCCGTAATCGCTCGATACGCCCGACTCCGGGTTCCGACAGCGGATAGAACGGGTTCATCGAACGCACTCGTCCGTTCTCCTTCTTGTCGACGGCTCGAGATACATAGTCTCTCCTCACGAACGTGATCGCCACAAACCTACGGCCAATGGGCTTATTCGTCGGAAAATCAGTGGGCCAACTCGGATTTGAACCGAGAGCCTCCACCTTATCAGAGTGGCGCTCAACCTGATTGAGCTATTGGCCCGCGTCGCCTGCTTCGCACTCGGTAGTTGCTCGGTGGGACGTTTAAACGTTTCTTTCTGAAAGTCCCGTGCGAACCGCTACCGGGCGAGGGGGTCGTCGTCCCGATCGTCCGTCTGCTCGTCGCCGAAGTCGATCGTGTACGACCCCTCGTTCCCGTCACCGTCGACGGTGTAATCGTCATCACCGAGGTCGTAGGTCTCGCTGGTGGTCGTGTCGCCCCCGCCTCGAGCCGTCTCGTCGTCTGGGAAGCCAAACGTCCAGACGTTGCCGCTGGCGAACCCGCCGGTTTTCTTGTCGGCGTAGGGCACGATCACGTAGCGTTTGAGCACTGCGCGGATCGGAACCCTCGTCACGGGCACGGCGAGCAGGAAGCCGATGGCGTCGGTCACCAGCCCCGGGGTTAGCAGGAACGCACCGGCGGCGATCAGCAAGCCACCGTCGAGCAGTTCGTTGGTCGGCGGCTCGCCCCGTACCATCGACCGTTGCATCTTCCGGAGCGTTCGTCGCCCTTCGGCCCGCACGAGGAGCATTCCCACCAGTCCCGTCAGGACGACCAGCAGCACCATCCCGACCCAGCCGAGGTAGCTGGTCTGACTGACGACAACCGCGAGTAACACGGTGTCGAGAAACGGGATGAGCAACAGCGCGAAGATCCACCGAAGCATATCACGCTCTAGCCGCCGAAGGGTGAAAGTCCTTTACTCTCGTCACAGCAGCCGCCCGGCTCGAGGCCCGATCGGACACGCCGACGCGAATCCACGTGTCGGAATCGAAAGCGAACGAAGGGCTTACCCCGGCGACTCGCTTCGCTCCGATATGGACGATCCAACGCGCGTCGAGTGGCGTGAGTGGGGCCAGGCGGCCTTCGACGAGGCGGCAGCGGCCGATATCCCTGTGTTGCTCTCGCTGACGGCGACGTGGTGTGATCACTGCCACGAGATGGACGCCGAAACCTACGCGGAGCCTCGCATTGCGGCCAACATCAACGACAGTTTCGTGCCCATCCGGGTCGACGTCGACCGGCATCCGCGCGTCCGCGACCGATACAACATGGGCGGGTTTCCCTCGACGGTCTTTCTCGCACCCAACGGCGAGGTCCTGTCCGGGGCGGGCTATCTCGGCCCCGAGGGGATGCGCCAGGTCTTAGATAGCGTCCGGACGATGTGGCAGACGAAAGGCAGCGGCGCGGCACGCGTGCCACGCCCGCTGCGAGAGGACAACCCGCCGGCAGGCGAACTGACGCCGGCGATCGAACAGGCCATGCTGGGCCAACTCTCAGAAACGTACGACGAGACCGCCGGCGGCTGGGGTCAGGAGCCGAAGTTCCCGCTGCCCGACGCCCTCGAGTTTGCACTCAAACGCGACCGGGAGATGGCGCTGCGGTCGTACGACGCCGTCAGCGCGAACCTGCTAGACGAGTACGAGGGCGGTTTCTATCGCTTCGCGACCGACCGCGACTGGTCGGGGCTCCAGTACGAGAAACTCCTCGATTCGAACGGCGCGCTCGTCCGAGCCTTTGCCAACGCCTACCTCCTCACGGGCAAAGACGAGTATCGCGAGCCCGCCGAGCACACGATCGACTACCTGACCGCGACGCTGTGGAACGGCGACACCGACGCGTTCGCGAACAGTCAGGCGCCCGGCGAGGACGCCGCCCACAGCCTCGACGCGACCGATCGGGTGAGCGCCGACGAGCCGCCGGTCGACGACGGCGTCTTCGCCGGGTCGAACGCACTCGCGATCGAGGGCCTGCTGACCTATTATGCGTACACCGACGACGAGCGCGCCCGCCGGTACGCGGAACGCACACTCGAGACCCTCCGCGAGGAACTACTCGTCGACGGCGTCGTCGCACACACCGTAGCGGACAGCGATGATCCTGTTCCCCTTCTGGCGAATCAGGCCCGCTCGCTGGCGGCGCTGACGACGGCCGCAAGCACGATCGACACCGGCGTCCTCGCGGACGCGACGGCGATCGCCGACGCGACGATCGACCGTCTGCACGACGGAGATTCGTTCCTCGACGGTCCCGCTGCCGGCGTCGGTCTGCTCGAGCGACCGCTCCGGCCGCTCGATGCGAACGTCGCGTTCGCCGACGCCCTGCTCGAGTTGGCCGTTCTCAGCGGCGAGGACCGGTACCGCGAGCGCGCTCGCGAGACGCTCGAGGCTTTTGCAGGCGCGAGCGATCGCTTCGGCGTCCAGGTCGCACGCTATGCGACCGCCGTCTCCCGGCTGCTCGAGGGGCCGCTCGTGCTTCGCGTCGCCGCCGACCCTGGCTCGGATCTGCACCGCGCGGCACTCCGGCTCGCGGACCACGAGAAGGTGGTCGTTCCCGACGCCGACGGACTCGAGGCGGGAACGGCACGAGCCGAACGCGGCGACCGTGTGTCCGACTCTGCCGAAACTCCAGCGGAGTTGAGCGATCGCGTCCAGACGATCCTCGACTGAGACCGTCTTTGAGAGCCAGTTCGGCCCGTCTCTGCCGGTGTTGTCATCTACTTCAAACTATCCTAGCGTTTATGCTGTTTCGATAGGTTCGTGTTTGATATGGCCACTCTTAGAGACCTCGGGCTTTCCGAGTACGAAGCGCGGGCCTATCGGTCGCTGCTCACTACCGGTCCCACAACGGCAAAGGAGTTGTCGCGGGCCAGCGACGTGCCGATGGGACGGATCTACGACGTGCTCAATAGCATCGAACAGTACAATCTGGTCCGCAGCCAGACTGCGAGCCGGCCAAAGAAATACGTCGCCGTCGAGCCCGCGACGGCGCTCGATCGACTCCTCGAAGACAAGAAACGCGAACTCGAGGAAGAGGCCAAACAGTACGAATCGATCGTCGACGACCTCTCCGACGAACTCGACGCAGCCGAGCCGGTCGACGAACAGTTCTGGACCGCTGCTGTCGGCCCCGAAGAGACGCGCGATCTGCTCTTAGAGCGGCTCGCAGCGGCCGACAACGACATCGTGATGGTGTCGGCACATCCCTCTCCTCAGTGGAACATCGAGGCCGTCAGCGAAGCGGTCAACGCACAACTCGAGGACGCACTCGACAGGGGTGTCTCGATCGATCTCTTGATGACTCGCGACATGGTCGCCTCCCTCTCCGAAGAGGTCGGCCGCCGCTACCGGGAAACCTTACAGCAACGGGAGGCGTTCAACGTCCGGACCCACGACGATCTCACGGGCTCGTTCAACATCATCGACGGCGTCGAGGTCTGCATTCAGGTGCCGAACCCGCTGTCATCGGGCGAGGCCTTCGGTATGATCGACCTCAAAGATCCGGAGTTCGCCGCGAACGTCCACGCGGAGTTCGTCCCGCGGTGGGAGAAAGCGGAGCCCCTCGAGTTCTAGTCGCTGATCTCCTCGCGTAGCGTCCCCATATCGACGACGCGCTCGGCGTGAGCGTTGTGCTGGTGAATCGACTCGTCGTTGGACTGGGCCATCGTGATCACCGCGTCGTCGGGCAGGTGATCGAACTCGTCGACGACGCCCTCGGCCAGCGCGCGCACGCAGTCTTCGACGAACTTCGCGTCGGCGTGGGCCTCGTAGGTCATGTGGTCTTCGTCGGGTCGCTTCGCGAGGTTGTAGATCCGCGCGCTCATCGAGTCCCGCGCGATGTCGATGATGTCGTTCAAATCGACTTCGGGATCACCGTTTGCCTCGACAGTCAGCGTGGCGTGGCCCCGCTGGGAGTGGCCCGGCTGTGGCACTTCCGCTAAGAACTCGGTGATCGTCTCCTCTTCGACACCGAGATCCTCGAGCGTCTGTTTCGCGCGGGCGGCGGACATCCCCTGCGAACAGGGACAGACGGTCATGCCGGTGACCTGTGCGCCGATCTCCTCGCGGGTACCTTCGTCGGTTGCCGTCGCCGAGGCCACGATGTCGACCGTGTGCTGGGTCTCGCGGTCGCTTGCCGGCGTCTGCTCGCGGCGCATGAACTCGGCTTCCATCGAGACTTCCGCGCGCGAGGTGTAGTCGTGTTTCTCGAGCAGTCGTTCGGCTGCCTCACCGCAAACTTCCTCGACCCCGTAGGCTTCCTCGCGGGTCGCGTCCTCTAAAATCTCGTCGATGACCTCCATGTTGCGGCTCATATCTGCGCCCTTGCGCCAAGCGGGGAGGTCGACGAAGACCTCGAATTCGGCAGTGAGAACGATCGGGCGCTTGCCTTCGCGGGCGATCTTGACGAGCTTGTCGACGCCGGTGACACCGACCTGGCTCAGACCGACGGTCACGTCGGGCGACGTCGCCTGCACGTCCGGCAACTGATGACTCATTGGCCGCATTCAGGGTAGCGTCCGATTCAAGCTTTCGGAACCGGGAGTATTGCAGTGTGGCGTCTCGGCACTGGCTCGAGCCATCGATTCTTTAAGTGCCTCTGGTCACAAGGTAGAGCTATGACGGGAAGACGGCCGTTCTCCTGACTGCTGGTTCGGTAGTGACGATGTCGTTTCGTTCACACGGTCGTCATCGTGACGTGTCTCCCCACGTCCGCTGGTCCTTTAAGTATCTCTGGTCACAAGGTGAAGCTACGAAGGGCATTCGGCACCCGGTCTTCTCTCGTCTTCCGCTCGTCGAGCCACAGCCATGGCCTCTGTCCCCGCACACATCCACGAGACCGTCGATGACCAGCTCACGGCGATCGAACGTGAGCGCGATGTGGCAGTCGCGTTAGCGGTCGCCCGCGGGAGCCACGCCTGGGGCGGGGCGAGTCCCAAGAGCGACTACGACGTCGGATTCGTGTTCGTGTCGACCGATCTACGTCGGTACGCACATCTCGAGCGTCCGCCCGAGACCATCGTCGAAGATCGCGGCGCGCTCGAGTATCAGGGCTGGGACGTGCGGACGTTCGCGCGGTTGCTCGCCGATTCGAACGAGGGTGCGATCGATCTGTTGCGCAGCCCGATCAGCTACCAAATCGCGTACGACCCCGACGAACTCGCCGCCTACATCGAACGGACGTACAATCCGATCGACCTCTATCATACGTGGCGCGGGATCGCGACGAGCAACTACCGCAAGTACATCTCGCATCACCTGGTCCGCAGTGATGACGAACTCTTTCCAATCGTCGAGGCGGACGACGAGACGTACATCGTCGAGACCGACGACGGCACGATGACGGTGTCGGCCGACGACGAGCGCTTTCAGGAGACACAAACGAAGCCCACGGTCAAGCGAAACCTGACGATCTACCGCGCGGCCATGGCCGCGCGCTATCTCAAAGCGACTGGCGAGCGCGGCACACACGATCTGCCGGCGCTGTCGTTCGAGACGTTCCTCCGCGTGCAGGCACCTGCGGTCTTCGATTCGGAGCGGATCGAGCGCGCCCGCGGGTTGCTCGAGCGAAAACGGGCCGGCGAGGGCGACGCCGCGGTCGGCGACGCCGTCGGCCGTGAGTTCGCACAGCCGCCGAAGATGATCGATCCCAACGTTCACGCGCGGGATGGTCCCGACCCTGCGCGACTGGATTCGTTCGTCGACGAGCTGATCGCCGCGATCCAGTAGTCCCCCGTTTTCCGGTCGTCGTTTAAATGCCTCTGGTCACAAGGTAAAGCTACGAAGGGCTTTTCGCGGTCAGTCGACGACGAACACGAGCCACAGCGTCGGTCGTCGCCCGCGGCTCGGATCGCAACGTGTTAGCGTCCCTGTCAGTCGAATTGATACGCCACACGCGCGGAGCGAGCCTTTTTCACGCTCCCCCTCCGACCGACAGATGATGCAAGACGACGGTGCCGACCCTGGTCGTCCTCCTGCGGCGGATACGGCCAGCACGGACGGCGTCGAGTACGTTCCCGACCGCGAGCGTCGCCTCGAGACCCGGCCCGGGTCCGGGGCGCTCTCGCGGGCGGAGGTCCAGCGCGATTCGACGGTTCGCCAGTGGGGCGTCGTCACGCCGAGTGCGACCGTCATCGGTCGCGCCGACTCGCCCGATGCGGACCTCTCCGAGAGCGTCCGCCGTCTTCACGACGAACAGCACGCGGCGACGCCGGGCTACAGCGAGCGCGCCCACCGCCTCGATCGGCTCCGAACCACCCAGGCGCTGTGTAACGCCCTCGAGGTGACGCCGTGGCAGCGCGACCTGGCGCTCGGCGTCATGGACGAGATCGATCTCACCGAGTTCGGCAGCCAGCGGGCGATCGAGAAGGTTGCGCTCGTGGTGATCCGCCACGTCGTCGATATCGACCGCCAGCAGTATTTCGGGCTCGGCGATATCGACGCGCAGGCGCTGTCTGCCGACCGCATGGAAGAGTTGTTCGCCCAGTACCGCGCCCACGACATCGCTGACGAGGAGTCGTTCAAGCGTCTCGCGGCCGAGTACGGACTCGATACGACGAGCCTGAATCGCTTGCGCCGCGTCCTGAAATCGCAACTCGACGACGAGCTCCCGGCCTACGGTCGCAACCCCTACCGCGATCCGAACCTGCCGGACGTGACCGATTCGGACGCCGCCGATACCGCAGTCCCCGGAACGGAGAGCTGACCGTCCTGCCGCCGGTCACACGACGGTCCGTCCGTCTCGTCTCGAGTCTGTCGCTGCTCGCCCATCGGACGCGAGCTGTGCCACACTGCCCCTGCCGATGCCCGGCGACTTTTCTTTCGTGACTCCCTACCGGGTCCATGGCCGACGCTGATGCCGGATCAACACCGGAGATCGCGGATCGGATCGAACTCTACGCCGACTACGTCTGTCCGTTCTGCTACCTGGGAACGCGCTCGCTCGCACAGTACCGCGAGCGTCGCGACCAGCCGCTTGTCGTCGCGTGGCATCCCTTCGACCTGCGCCGTGGCAAGCGCAAGCCGGACGGCTCGATCGACCACGACGTCGACGACGGGAAAGACGACCAGTACTACGAGCAGGCGAGACGGAACGTCCGCCGGCTCCAGGACGAGTACGGCGTCGAGATGGCCCAGGAGCTCGCGACCGACGTCGACTCGTTCGACGCGCAGGTGGCGTCGTGGTACGTCGACGAAGCCTATCCCGACCAGTGGGCAGCCTTCGACGAGGCGATCTACACCGCGCTGTGGCAGAACGGTCGCGACATCGGCGACGTCGACGTTCTCGCCGACCTCGCCGACAGCGTCGAGCTCCCGGCCGACGAGATTCGCGACGCGGTCGCGGACGACGACCGCCGGGCGACACTCGAGGAGCGGTTCGCCGAGGCCCAGCAACGGGGGATCACCGGCGTGCCGACGTTCGTCTCGGACGGCCGCGTCGCCCGCGGTGCCGTGCCACCGGAGCACATCGCGCGGCTCGTCGAGGGCGAGTAGTAACGGTCCATGTGTTTTCACGGTCGTGGTACTATCACCCTCGCAAGTGTTATCCGTGTCCTGGGCGTACGTTTGTTTGTAATGGCAAACGGTAACGTTGATTTCTTCAACGACACTGGCGGCTACGGTTTCATTTCGACGGACGACGCGGACGACGACGTATTCTTCCACATGGAGGACGTTGGCGGACCGGACCTCGAAGAAGGCACGGAGATCGAATTCGATATCGAACAGGCCCCCAAAGGCCCACGCGCGACGAACGTCGTCCGTAACTAAGACTGACTGCGTCCGGCAGTACGACTGACGGGCAATTTTCAGTACGATTCTACAGTCAACTAGCGATACGAAATACTGTCAGTCATGTTCGGTAGGCCCGCGACCGTCTTGCGGGCCCACCGAGACATCGTGACAGTAGACCGTATGAGCGGACTCACTCGAGCTTGTCGAGCCCATCGAAGAAGTTCGCCTGTGGCCCGACGAGCGTGACGGATTCGTCCGCAAGCGAGATCGAGACCGTCGCAGGTGGCTCGAGGCGCTGTCGGTTGCGCCCGTCGCTGATCGCGTAGGCGGTGTCGGTTCCGGAGACGGTGAGCGTGAGTTCGGTGTCGGGTTCGACCACCAGCGGCGGCATCGACTCGGTCGCGGCCATCTGCGTGACGACGAGCACGTCGGCCGACGGGTGCACCAGCGGTCCGCCCTCGCTGAGGTTGTACGCGGTCGATCCCGTCGGCGTGGCCACGAGGACACCGTCGGCGTGACTCTTGGCGTACTGCTGGCCGTCGACGTGGATTTCGATGGTCGCACCGCCACCGTGACCTCGCCGGGAGCCGTGGACGACCACCTCGTTGAGTGCGGGCTCGAGCGTCCACTCTGTGTCGACGCCCGTTGCCTGTAGCCGCGCCAGTTCGCGTCCCTCGACGGTGCCCGTTTCCTCGAGGTTGGCAACGAGGTCGGTGACGACTGCGAGCGCGTCGTCGGGGGCGACGGCGTTGAGAAAGCCGACTTCACCCAGATTGACGCCGAGAATCGGCGTGGAGCCGACTTCGCGGGCGACGAACAGCAGCGTTCCGTCGCCGCCGATACTCACGACGAGATCGCGACCTGCCATCGCGGCGACCGGGACGGCAGTCGCGTCGACAGCCTCGCCAGTGAGGTCGTCGACGACGACGTGTGCGCCCTCGCGCTCTATGGTGTCGACGAGGGTCGCGGCGAGTGCCTGTGCACGTTCGTTGTTCCGTTGGGCGACGATTCCGACGGCAACGTCCATCATCGGCGCTTCCCGCCCCGCCATCAAAAAGCCACGCTTGTCTCGCCGTGGCGACCCGAGAGGGGGGCGTGTCGAGATTGCATTGCCGACATCGGGCCAAACGACGCATCGAAACCTCTTATTTCGCCACCATTTGACCGACGCACGTAGTGTTGCGCCGCTGCCGAACGCATGTAATCAGTCCGTGAGATCGGATTCAGCCCCGAGTCGGACGCCCCGCGACGTGACTTACGCTCGCGGAACAGCACCCGTGTTATTCAGGACAGTAAACTGTTACAGCGACGGCCAGACGGGTAACAGCGTGTTAGGGAGGCGTTCGCTGCCCATACTTTTGCCGGTACGCCCGTCATACACCCCATGGCCCAACGGACGACCGCCGACGAAACACTGCCACGAGACGAACTTGCTGCCTACCTTCGGGAACTCGCGTCGGAGTTCGAACGAGCTGACGAGCAGATCTCGGTTCCGGTCGGAAACAAGAACGTCGCGCTGACGCCGTCGGAGACGCTCGACGTGTCGGTCGAAGTGGTCGAACGGTCGTCGATGCTCCGGGGGGACCGCGAGACGGTTGACATCGAACTGAGCTGGAAACGGTAACATGGCTGCTGCCGACTCCATCCTGATCTTCGTCCTGAGTCTGCTCGTGGGAACGATCGGTATCCTTGCGGGCGTGCGACTGGTGCTGGACCGGGACGCTGGTTTCACGAACGCGGCCGTGACCGCGCTGATCGGCGCAATCGCGTGGGCGATCACGAGCTTCTTCGTCGGCTGGATCCCGATTCTGGGCGTGTTGTTGATGCTGATCGTCTGGGTTGGCGTCATCAACTGGCGCTATCCCGGCGGCTGGGGTGCTGCCGTCGCGATCGGTTTCGTCGCCTGGATCGTCGCGGTCGGGATCGTCTATGCGTTCGCGGCGATCGGCTTCGTCACGCCTGACGCACTCGGAATTCCGGGGGTCTGAGACTGTCGGTCGGAACTGGGTCCCAGCATCCATCCGACGGAGCTACCTGCCACCCAATGGGTTGCATCCAGCGGTTCCCACCGCCGAAGAGGGAGGGAAACCCCTTTTTCCGTCGGCACGAGAGGACAGCCTAGACAGCGATGTACGAGACGATTCTGTTCCCAACTGACGGCAGCGACCACGCGGCAACCGTCGCAGACCACGCGATCGATGTCGCGGCCACGAGAGACGCTACCTTACATATCCTCTCGGTCGTCGATGACCGCGCGTTTCTCGTCCTCGATGACGACCGCATCGAACGCGTCCGCGAGGATCTCGCCGCGACCGCTCACGAAGCGATCGACGATACCGTCACGCGAGCCGCCGAGTACGACCTCGAGACGGAGACGGCGGTCGAGACGGGCAACCCAGCCGAGTGTATCGTCGACTACGCCGCGGACATCGATGCTGACCTGATCGTCATGGGAACTAGCGGCGACGAGTACGAACGCAACGTCGTCGGCAGCGTCTCACAGCGTGTCGTCCGCGAAGCGCCCGTCCCCGTTACCACTGTCGGCCCCGACGTCGAGGACTGATACGGACTCCTGTCAGTGGCGTCATACCCACGATCGCCCTGCGGTGCACCGGTCACTTGTGACAGTAGCCCGTATGAGCCGGCACCGACGAGACGCCTGCCTCGGCCTTGCACCTCAATCGCTCACGTGACGAGTCGTCGGTCGACGCGTTTCTGACGATAGGCTAGCGCAGTACACACAGTTTGATATGTCTCCTGTCGCTACTGACGGAGACATGCGTCGTTCGCTCGTGATCGCGGCCGTCTTGCTCTTTCTTGCGTTCGTGCTCATCGGTGGGCCATCGGTGGCACTGTCGCTCTCGTCGAGCCAACAGCCAGCCGCGGAGCCGACCCACACCACACAGCCAACCCCGGCGCTCGTCTCGTTTGACGACTCCGAGAGCGGCTTCTGGAAGTATCTCAGCCCTCGCAAGGGGTTTCAAAAGCAGAGCCCGATCAACGTGATCGTCCGCGGTGATGTCGCAGACATCGATCGGGTGCTGGTCGAAGCGAGCGACGGCGACTGGTCCGAGATCGATGACTCCGAAGAGGCGGCGGTCTCGGAGACCTACGCCCTCGTTAGCGGGAACAGCTCCGACAACGAACCCCAGTCGATCAACGAAACGCCGCCGAACGACTCGGTCACTGCCGAGTTGAACAACTCGACGCACAACGCGTCGAACGACTCGAGCACCAACGTAACCGACGACGCATCGACCGGCCCACGGAGCCGCTTGCCCGAGTTCGACTGGGGAGAGGCCGACGGCGGCACTCGCTACGCCTACGTCGACCCCGGTCCCAACGAGAGCGGCTACTGGGCGACAGAGACGCGACAGCTCGAGGACGGTAGCTACTACGGCCAGCGCTATCACATCCGCCTCTATGAAAGTCCGAACGCGGACGACGACTGGGTCGCCATGCAGACCCACTCCGAACACTTCGACTGGTTTACGCTTCGCCACCGGGTCCACGGCTCACAGGCCGCCCAGCGCAAAGTCGAGTCCAACTTCATGGATCATCCCCAGATCGATCCCAAAGACGACGTACAACGCATCTATCTGGGGAACAGCAACTCCTCGGACGCCGACGGCTGGGCGACGGTGGTCGACATCGCTGGACTGTTCGTCGTGCCCACGCTGGTCGGCATCCGGGCCCGTAGACGCGCCGCGCACGGCACTGACACCGCCGACGCCGACCCCGTCACCGACCGGCTGCGTCAGCGGACGACAGTCGTCGTCGAGGACCACCTGACCGCCGCCGACCGCCGTCGACTCGAAACTGCGCTCGCCCGACTCGAGGGCGGCCACTTCGCGCTCGCCTTCGCCATCATCGCCCTGTTGCTCGGTGTGCGAGCAGGTGGCATCGTCCTCGAGCACCGCGCGACGTTCCTCACGCCTCACCAGATCGCCGCGTTGCTCTATCCGGTGATCGGCCTCGGGATCCCGACGGCGACGTACCTGATCGCACGCGGACTGACGCGCCGGCTCGACGCCGCCGTCGTCGCCGCGGGCTCGCTCGCGGCCGCGATCTGGCTCGATTACGGCATGCTCGGCGTCGATACCCTGCCGCTCGAGGTCGTCGCCCAGCGGATGCTCGTGGTCGTCGCGCTCGGGCTCCTCGCTGGCGGTGCGGCCAAACGCGCAGCGCGTCCCTCGAAGGTCAACGACATGCTACTGGTCGGTGCCGCGATGTGGGTGCTGGTGCTGGTCGGGACGCTGTTGGGTCGTTTCTGACCGATCTGTGGCGTCGGATCGTCAGCGCAGAGATCGATTCCGCCTCGTGAGAACGGCACCCCATCGTGGCGAGCCCTTAAGTTCTTGCGCCGTTGTTCTCTACATGACATGGCAAGCCCACCCCGCCAGCGCGAACGGATTTCTGGATCGACGGAACAAACGCAGGAATCGGCGGGTGAGCGAGCCTGCGACGAATGCGATGGCGGAACGCTCGTCAAAAGCGAAGATCAGGGCGAACTCGTCTGCGATCAGTGTGGTCTGATCGTCGAAGGGTCCAACATCGACCACGGGCCGGAGTGGCGCGCGTTCAACCACTCCGAACGGCAGAACAAGTCCCGGGTGGGCGCGCCGACGACCCAGACGATGCACGACAAGGGGCTGACGACCTCGATCGACTGGAAGAATCAAGACGCCTACGGCCGGTCACTCTCCTCGGACAAGCGCAACCAGATGCGCCGCCTGCGCAAGTGGCAAGAGCGCATCCGCACCAAAGACGCCGGCGAGCGCAACCTGCAGTTCGCGCTCTCCGAAACCGACCGGATGGCCTCCTCGCTCGGCATCCCCCGGTCGGTGCGGGAGGTCGCCTGTGTGATGTACCGGCGCGCACTCGACGAAGACCTCATCCGCGGGCGCTCGATCGAAGGCGTCGCGACCAGCACCCTCTATGCCGCCTGCCGGATGGAAGGCATCCCCCGCTCGCTCGAGGAGGTCTCCGGCGTCTCCCGCGTCGAGCGCAAAGAGATCGGTCGCACCTATCGCTATGTGGCCCAGGAACTCGGCCTGCCGCAGCCGCGATCTACGCCGCCTCACTGCTCTGTAACGAAAAGAAGACCCAGCGGGAGGTCTCGGACGTCGCGCAGGTGACCGAAGTGACGATCCGCAACCGGTATCAAGAGCAGATCGAAGCGATGGGGATTCACGAGTAAGCAGTCGTCGGCGCTCGAGTCACGACGTTGAGCTTCTTGCTATTCTTGATCGGTGCAGAGTCGCGACACTCATCTGGAGGTCTCCTCGAGAAATGCGCCGACCGGGAATTGAACCCGGGCCGCGAGCTTGGGAAGCTCGAGTCCTACCACTGGACCATCGGCGCCCGCTTACTTCACCCGAGTGTATCGCCCGGTCACACTTCAACGTAGCGCTCCAGAGCAGTTCCCGAAACCGACCGCTCGGTCACTTTTTCCCGAAGAGGGGTGCCTATTAGGTCACACCGCCCCTAGCTTGTCACATGATCGACCTTCGCTTTTCGGAGGCGGAACTCGAGCAGCATCGCGACCACATCACGGCGTTCATTCGGGATCGGGTCGAGGCCGCGGGAGCCGACGGCGTTGTCCTCGGCTTTTCGGGCGGGATCGACAGCACGCTGACCGGCCATCTCGCCGTCGAAGCGCTTGGGGCAGAGAACGTCCACGGGCTCGTCCTCCCGGCGACTGTCAGCAGCGAGGAGCACATGAGCGACGCCGAGCGGGTCGCCCAGAATTTGGAGATCACCTACGACGTGATCGAGATCGAGCCGATCGTCGACTCGTTGCTGTCGGCCTACCCCGAGGCGGAGGGCGATCACGAAGCCGTCGGCAACGCCCGTGCCCGCGTTCGGGCGGTGCTCAACTATCTCGTCGCCAACCACGAGAGTCGGCTGGTGCTGGGCACCGGTAACCGCAGCGAGGCCGCCGTCGGCTACTTCACCAAGTACGGCGACGGCGCGGTCGACTGCCACCCGATCGGGAATCTCTACAAGGGCCAGGTTCGCCAGCTCGCCACCCACGTCGGGGTGCCCGAAGAACTGGCCGAAAAGACGGCGACCGCGGAGCTATGGGCCGACCAGACCGACGAGGACGAACTGGGGATCAGCTACGAGACGCTCGACTCGATCCTGGCGGCCCACATCGACGGCCCGCTCTCGGTGGCCGCGACCTGTCGACTTCTCGAGGTCGAGACGGAAACGGTCGAGCGGGTCCGCGGAATGTACGAGCGCAGCGAGCACAAGCGCAACGTGCCGCCGGCTCCGGAGCCGCTGAACTAACCGCTGCGCCACTCGTCCTCGAGTAACCCGTACCAGTAGGCGTCTCGATACGCGCCGTCGATGAATTCGACATCGCGGTGAGTGCCCTCTCGTATGAAGCCGAGCGACTCGAGGAGCCGCTGCGACGGCTCGTTGCGCTCGAAGACGCGGGCGGCGATCCGGTGGAGGCCGAGCTGGTCGAAGCCGTACGCGACGAGCCGCGCCGCCGCGTCGGTGCCGTATCCCTGCTCGTGGTGCTCGGGCGCGACCCAGTAGCCGAGTTCGGCGCTGTCAGCCTCCCAGTCGAACGAGTGGAGCCCGACGACCCCGACCGGCGTCGCATCGGCGACGATCAGGAGCACGACGGTGTCGTCGCTACAGACGTCGTTCTCGAAGAAGTCGCGTTCCTGTTCGCAGTTGAGAGGGCGAGACCGGCCGATCCGCCGCCAGATTCGGGGATCGTTGACCTGCGCTTGCAGGAACTCGAGGTCCTCTTCCTCGATCGGCCGGAGCGTGACGCGGTCGCCCTCGAGAAAGACTGGGCCGGGCATATCGATGCAGTCTATATCGGTGGATAAGTCACTTTGGCCCGTCATACGGGCTGCTGTCACTGGTTCCCGGCGCACCCGAATGACGGGTTGTGGGCGCGCCGGAACTGATTGACAGGAGTCCGTATCGGGCGTCTAAACTACGACGCGAGCGATGCGATCGGCGTGGGGGATCTTACTCGAGGGCGGCGTCGATGTCGTCGGCGTGGGCGGCGACGAGGTCTGCGAAGGCCGCGGCCTCGCGTCGCTCCTGCGTCGCTCGCTCACTGTCGTCGCGGAGTCGCCGTTTCAGGACTGGTAGCGTGTCGGTGGCGTTCGTCGCGATCTCCTCGACCACTGATCGGGGATCATCCTCGATGCGCGAGATCACGCCCATTCGGAGCGCTGCTTCGGCGTCGATCGATCGCCCGGTGAGTGCGAACTCGAGGGCGTCGCCCTCGCCCATGACGCGTGGCAGCCGGACGGTCCCGCCCCAGGCACCGAATAGGCCGAAGCTGACGCCCGGCTCCCCGTAGGTCGAGTCGGGCGTCCCGACGCGGACATCGCAGGCGACCGCGAGCTCGAGCCCGCCGCCGCGTGCGGGGCCGTCGATTCCGGCGACGACGATCGCCGCTGTGTCCTCGATCGTCCGGGCGACGCGCTGGCCCAGTCGTGCGAAGTCGGCTGCACGGTCGCGATCCCCCTCGAGGGCCGCGACCGCGTTCAGATCCGCACCCGCACAGAACGCCGGGCCGCGGCCACGAAGGTGGATGACTGGCTCGTCGGCGTCGTCGATCGCCGCCTCGAGCGCGGCCAGTCCGTCGACGGTGAGGGCGTTGCGCGCCTCGGGGCGGTCGAGCGTGATCGTTCGGATCGATCCGTTCGTATCAACGTCGATCATGGTCGCAGTCGACCGGGCGTTTCCAAAGGTCTTTGCCTACGCCCTCGTAACCCCCCGCTAATGGAGAAGGCCGACAGCTGTCGGCGCGCCGCCGTCGAGGCCGTCGCGGACGTCGAACCACCACGGTTGTACGAGTACATCGAATCCGTCCTCGACCGGGCATCGATGGTTCCCGCCGCACTGACGCTCGAGAGCGCCGCGGCGATGGCCCCCGAGGGCCACGTCCTTGCAGACCAGGATGGCCGACACTGCGATGGCGAGTCCGAGACCGACCAAGACCGAACCTTGACCTCGGAGTCGACCTCCGAGCGCATCGTCACCCATGCTGCCGGCGTCCAGCTCATCTACGAAGGGTTGCGACTGACACGGTCGCTGGCCCACGACGAACCCTGGACAGTGACCGACAATGACGCCGACGAGGGCGATCTCGCGATCCTCGCGGCCGATATCCTCGTCGCGCGCGGCTTCTACCTGCTTGCTCGCACCGACGCCGCTGGCAAAGCCGTCCGCACCGTCCAATCGTTCGGCCGCGACCAGACGCGCCGTGCCGAACTCGACGCCGGAACAGCCGCTGGCACCGATCCCGATTCGCTCGATGCTAACCTCGAGCATGACGTGCTCGAACTGGCCGTTCGTGCCGGGGCCGTCGCCGTCGACGAAACTCCCTCTCCCCAACTGCTCGCCGTCGCCACAGACCTTGCCGACGCCGCTGGCACCTCGTTTCCGCCGGTCACGGAGTGTCTGACCGATCTCGAAGCGAAGGTCCGAGAGCAGTCGCTCGAGGACTCGACGACCGATCGCGCAACGTCGGCGACGGATCACTGATCGCCTTTCTCGCACTCCCTGAGACGGACTCCTGTCAGTCAGTTCCGGCGTATCCGCGCCCCGTCCTGTGGATACGCCGGTCAATCGTTACAGCAGACCGTATGAATCGCGTCCACCACCGATCGCACACTGTTGTCTGACCGCCGCTGCAATGATGGGCAGTAACACCGATAGATACTGGAGAGCGCTACGACATACCGACGCACGGCCCGTTCGAATCGAAACCCATAAAGACGGCTCCGAACAACGAAGAAGTACGCGCCTGGGTAGCTTAGCGGTAAAGCGCGTCCTTGGTAAGGACGAGAGCCCGGGTTCAAATCCCGGCCTAGGCTACTCCAACGGACAATCCTCTACGCCCTCGAGAGTAGCGCCGACCGGTCCGACGCCGTTCATCGGCCAGGGAACGACGCCTGCTGACGAGTCGACAAATCTTCGCTCTCGAGCGTGGTGCACCTGCTGGCTGATCGCTTTTGACACTCGCAGCGCTGTGGTATCGTGGTGATCTGAATGCCGAGTTGTACGTCGTGTAACGACCCTGTTTCGTACGATTTCGCGTCTGCACACGGTGATGGCGACACCATCGGCTGGTGTCCACGATGTCGAGATGGACGATGAAAACGCCCAAAACGAGCGTTACCGGTCGGTCAGCAGCCGACGGAGGATGTCACCGTAGGCGGGGCGAGTGATCAACACCCCGATGAAGACGCCGAGGATGGTGATGATCGCGAACCCGCGGAGGTCGCCGAGGCTCAAGACGGCAAGCGGCGAGAGGGCGACGACGGTCGTCGCCGCGGCGGCGCCGATAACCCAGAAGGCTTTGCGGAACCGTGACTGGAAGACCCGTTCTGAGCTGACGTCGCCTTCGTCCATCACTTCGTCGGCGATGATCACGAGGTCGTCGACCCCGGTCCCGACGACGGCGATGAACCCGGCGACGTGGGAGAGATCCAGCGGCATGCGTATCAGCGCGGCGAATCCAAGCAAGACGACGACCTCTGCCAGTGCCGTGACGATCATCGGCAGGGCGACGCGCGTGTCCGTATAGCGTGCGTAGACGACGCCGCTGACGGTGAACACCGAGAGAAGCCCGATCAGTAGCGAGTACTGCTTGAACTGGTCGGCGTGGGCCGCTTCGATCGAGTAGACCTGACTCTCATCGAAGTCGAGCGGCGCGCGTAGGCTGCCGGCTTTCAGGTTGACCGAGAGCGACTGGGCGTCCTGTTGGTTCTGAGCTCCCATCTGGAAGATGGGGTCGTTGGCCCACTCTTGGCTTCGCATCGTCTCGGCCAGGCTCGGTCCCATGCTGTGTGCGGCGACGGCTTTGCCGTCGGTGACCGTCACCAAACAGTATTGCTCGTTCTCGTGGTCGAAGTCGACAGTTCTGTTGGTGGTGTCAAGACTACACCGACCCATCCCTTCGTTCGGGTCGGTAAAGCCCTGCTCGTTCATCTGCTGTTGGAACCCTGGCGCTGCTTCCTCACTGACCTGGACCGGGACCACGTAGCCTTGACTCGACTGTCCCGGCTGCGACTGTGGCTGCTGTGGTGGGTCGACGCTGGCGATGTCGTCGCCCGTCAACACCGTTTCGTTGGTCTGGTTCCCGCTTTCGGTGGGATAGTAGGCGACGACCTCGACGACACCGCGCTCGGAGAGGATATTGCGGAGTTCGTCGGAGCCCATGTTGGGAAC
>SDGW01000322.1_pt1 | contig 20409 bp, 16 predicted proteins | sample 2873831 | NCBI WGS metagenome assembly SDGW01 (sample SAMN08132700, study PRJNA421101) | hypersaline lake metagenome | isolation source: celular fraction 0.22 microns magnesium sulfate-rich crust from ephemeral... | place: Spain: Penahueca Lagoon, Toledo | collected 2011-07
AGGTGGGGTTCGTCCTCGGGCCGGTCCTGTTCGCCCTGCTTTTGCTCTCGCCGACGCCGGACGGGCTCTCGGCCGCGGGGAAGGCGGTCGCCGCCGTCACCGCGTGGGTCGCCGTCTGGTGGATGTCCGAGGCGATCCCGATCCCCGCCACGTCGCTGCTGCCGATCGTCCTCTTCCCGCTGACCGGCGCGCTGCCGGTCGCGGAGACGACGCCGTCGTACGGTCACCCGCTGATTTTCCTGTTCATGGGCGGGTTCTTCCTCGCGATGGCGATGCAGCGGTGGGGGCTCCACCGCCGGATCGCGCTGCGGACGATCAAGGCCGTCGGCACCGAACCCTCGCGGCTCATCCTCGGGTTCATGCTCGCCACCGCCTTCCTCTCGATGTGGGTCTCCAACAGCGCGACCGTGATGATGATGGTCCCGATCGCGCTGGCGGTCATCTACCAGACCGCCGATCTGATCGACGAGACCGGCCTCGAGGTCGACACGAGCGAGGGGAACTTCTCGTTCGGCGTCGCGCTGATGCTGTGTATCGCCTACGGGGCCTCGGTCGGCGGCGTCTCGACGCTGATCGGCACGCCCCCGAACGTCCTCTTCGCCGGCCAGGCCGATGCGCTGTTCGGCCAGTCGGTGTCGTTCGCCGAGTGGATGCTCTACGGCGTCCCCGTCTCGGCGGTCGGCCTCGTGGCGGTCTACGTCTACGTCACGCGGGCCGTCTCCCCGCAGTTCGAGGAACTGCCCGCTGGCGCGGACACCATCGACCGCGAACTCGAGCGGCTCGGCCCGATGAACCGACAGGAGAAGTGGGTCGCCGTCGTCTTCGTCGGGATGGCCGCGTCCTGGATCGGCTCGAGCCTGCTCGATCCGCTGCTCGGGATCGCGCCGCCGGCGGACGCCGACACTATCGTCGCGATCGGCGGCGCGATGGTCCTCTTCACGCTGCCGACGACGACCGCCGACGGCGAGCGGACCTTCCTGCTCGACTGGACCAACGCCGTCGACATCCCGTGGGGCGTCATCCTCCTCTTTGGTGGCGGGCTCGCCATCGCCAGCGGTTTCGGCGACACCGGCCTCGCGGCCTGGATCGGGGAACGGCTCGAGTTGCTCGCGGGCGTGCCCATGATCGCGATCCTCTTCGCCGTCGTCGTGATGACGATCTTCCTGACGGAGGTCACCTCGAACACGGCGACGACGGCGATGCTGATGCCGATCCTCGCGGGCGTCGCGGTCGGGATCGGCGTCCATCCCTTCGGCCTGATGATCGCGGGTGCGACCGCGGCCTCCTTCGCGTTCATGCTGCCGGTCGCGACGCCGCCGAACGCGATCGTCTTCGGCAGCGGCTACATCACGCTGCCCCAGATGGCGAAGATCGGGTTCGGACTCAACGTCATCGGCATCGTCCTGATCACGCTGGTCGCGGTCGGCTGGCTCCCGGTCGCGTGGGGGATCGAGATCGGAACGCTCCCGACGGAGTTCGCGGACGCGTTCCAGGGATAGTAACGGAAGACACCGTTTACGACCGCGAGCGAACCCGAAGGGTGAGCGAGCGGGCCGACGACCGATGTGAGCGAGTGAAACGAGCGAACGGAGGGAGGAGTGCTTTTGATCGAAATTTTGCCGAGGGACATCGCGCTGGCGGCGAAGCCGCCAGCGCGATAGACCGCAGAGCAAAATTTCGTTAGTCGTCCGCAGGGAGTTGCTGCCCGCCCACGTCGGGCCGGCTGACGTCGCGGTCGGTCTCCTCGCCCTCGATGTCGTAGGGGTACTCGCCGGTGACACAGCCCAGACAGAGGTCGAGTCGGTCTTTCCCGAGGACGTCGGCGACGGCGTCGGTCGAGAGGTACGCGAGGCTGTCGGCGGCGATCTCGTCGCGGATCTCGTCGGTCGACTTATCGGAGGCGATGAGTTCCTCGCGGGTCGCCATGTCGATCCCCATGTAGCAGGGGGCGACGATCGCGGGCGCGCCGATGCGGACGTGGACCTCCTCGGCCCCGCAGTCTTTGAGCAACTGGACGAGCTGCGTCGAGGTGGTGCCGCGGACGATCGAGTCGTCGATGACGGTGACGGTCTTGCCCTCGATCGTCGACTTGATCGGGTTGAGCTTGAGCCGGACCGCGCGCTCGCGCTCGTCCTGAGTCGGCATGATGAACGTGCGACCGACGTAGCGGTTCTTCATCAGGCCCTCGGCGAACTCGACGCCGTCGTCGTCGGCGGCGCGGGCCTCGCCGTCGGCCGTCGTCTCGCTCGCGGCGTCCGCGTAGCCCGAGGCGAACGCGCGCCCGGAGTCGGGGACCGGCATCACGACGTCGGTCTCGACGCCGCTCTCCTCCCAGAGCTTGCGGCCGAGGTTCCGCCGGGCCTCGTAGACCAGCGTGTCGTCGATGACGCTGTCGGGGCGGGCGAAGTAGACGTGTTCGAAGAAGCAGTGGGCGGTGTTGTCGTTCTCGACGAGCTGGTAGGAGTCGAAGCCCTGGCCGTCCTCCTGCAGGACGACCAGTTCGCCCGGTCGAACGTCTCGGACGAGATCCCCGTCTAACGTGTCGATCGCCGCCGACTCCGAGGCGAGGATGTAGCCGTCCTCGAGTTCGCCGATACAGAGCGGGCGATTGCCCTGCGGGTCGCGGACGCCGAGGACGGTGTCGTCGTGGGTGATCGTCAGCGAGTACGAGCCGTGGATCCGGCCCATCGTGCGCTTGACCGCGCGGACGAGGTCCTCCTCGAGGAGGTTGCGCGCGAGGTCGTGGGCGATGACCTCGGTGTCGCCGTCGCTGGTGAAGGCGTGGCCCACGGCGGCGAGTTCGTCGCGGATCTCGTCGGCGTTGACGAGGTTGCCGTTGTGGGAGAGGCCGAGCGAGCCGCTCTTGAACGAGACGGAGAACGGCTGCGCACACGAGGAGTCGACCGAGCCGGCCGTCGGATACCGGACGTGGCCGATCCCCGCGGCGCCGGTCAGCGAATCGAGATCGTCCTCGCCGAAGGCGTCCCCCACGAGCCCCATTTCGACGTGGCTGTGCTGCTGGAACCCGTCGTGGGTGACGATCCCGGCGGACTCCTGACCGCGGTGCTGGAGCGCGTACAGCGCGTAGTACAACGGCCGCGCCGCGTCCCGACCGTCGAGTGAGACGCCGACGACGCCGCACTTTTCGGTCATTCCTGTTCGCCGGGGAGTCTCGCCCCGCCCATCAGTCATGGGAGTTCGTAGGGCACCGAGACGATAAAAATCCCCGTGTTTGTGCCCCTTGGACTCCCTCCCGACCGAAAGTATACCCACGTTCGTGCACATCACTCGAGGGATCGCGCGACGGTGAGGGTTCGGGACGACAGGGGCCGCGACGGGAGTCGCTGCTCCGGGTTCGGTGCGGGCGTCTCCGGGCTGTCCGTCCGGTCGGAGCGATCCAGTAGAGCGGGACCCTCACGTGCGTGAACACCCGGTGCCGAAGCTGCTCGAATCGCAGTCGTCGGACCGCCGCCGTGACAATCCGAAGACAGGTAGTCGTCCACACCGGCAAGCGGTCCGAACGGTTTATCGTCGTGAAACGCGTGACGGACCAATCAACGTGTTCAGTTGAGGATGACTGCAAGCTCTAATACGACGTTCGACGACGGGGCCGAAACCGGTGACCGGCGGGCCGAGTACGATTTCGTCTCCGACGACGTCGCGCAACCGGCGCTGGTCGACGCCATCCGCGACCGCGTCGAGGGCGACGTTCGCTTCGACACGTACACGCGACAGCTGTACGCCACCGACGCGAGCGCGTACGAGATCACGCCGATCGGCGTCGTCTATCCGAAGTCGACCGCCGACGTCGCCGCGACCGTCGGTTACTGCGCCGACCGGGAGATACCCGTCCTCCCGCGCGGCGGCGGGACGAGCCTCGCGGGACAGGCCGTCAACGAGGCCGTCGTCCTCGATTTCACCCGCCACATGGACGGCGTCGTCTCGATCGACCCCGAGGACCGCCGGGCCCGCGTCGAGTCGGGAACGGTCCTGGGCGAACTCAACGACGCGCTCGCCCCCCACGGCCTGAAGTTCGCGCCCGACCCCGCGGCCGGCGACCGCAGCGCGATCGGCGGCGCGATCGGGAACAACTCGACGGGCGCGCACTCGCTGGTCTACGGCAAGACCGACGCCTACGTCGAGGAGTGCGAGGTCGTCCTGGCCGACGGCACGGTCGCCACGCTCGGCGAGGTCGCCGTCGACGACCTCCGCGAGTCCGCCGATCCCGACGGCTCGTTGCTCGAGCGGATCCACGCCGAAGTCGTCCGGATCGTCGACGAGGAGAGCGAGGAAGTCCGGGAGCGGTTCCCCGATCTGAAACGGAACGTCTCGGGCTACAACCTCGACGTCCTCGTCGAGGAGGCCGAGACGGGGACCGTCAACCTCGCGCGCCTGCTGGCCGGCAGCGAGGGGACGCTGGCCGTCGTCACCGAGGCCGAGGTCGCGCTCGAGCCCGTCCCCGAGACGAAGGCCGTCTCCCTGCTGTTCTACGAGAGCGTCCTCGAGGCCGTCACCGACGTCCAGCACGTCCTCGAACACGAGCCCGCCGCGGTCGAGCTCATCGACGACGTGTTGCTCGGGCTGGCCCGCGACACGACGGAGTTCGAGGAGGCGGCGTCGCTGGTTCCCGACGCGGCCGACGCGGCCCTGCTGGTCGAGTTCTACGCCGAGGACGACGCCCACGGCCGCGAACTAACCGCGGGCCTGCTCGCCGACAGGGTGCCCGGAACCGACGCCGAGGCGACCCCGCCAGCCGAGCGGCCCGCGATCGACGAGACGATCGCCGTCGACGGGCTCGAGGCCCACGACGAGGCCGACCGTGAGACCTTCTGGACGCTGCGCAAGGCCGGGCTCCCGATCCTGCTCTCGCGGACCTCCGACGAGAAACACATCAGCTTCATCGAGGACTGCGCGATCCCGCCCGAACACCTCCCCGAGTTCGTCGAGCGCTTCCAGTCGTTGCTCACCGAGAAGGACCGGGACGACGACGCGGCCTTCTACGCCCACGCGGGCCCGGGCGTCCTCCACGTCCGGCCGCTGGTCGACACGAAGGCCGACCGCGACCGCGAGGACATGGTCGCGATCGCCGACGCGGTCACCGACATGGTCGTCGAGTTCGGCGGGTCGGTCTCCGGCGAACACGGCGACGGCCGCGCGCGCACCCAGTGGAACCGAAAGCTCTACGGCGACGAGCTCTGGGCGGCCTTCCGCGACCTGAAGACCGCGTTCGACCCCGACTGGCTGCTCAACCCCGGCAACGTCTGCGGCGACCACGACATGACCGAGCACCTCCGGTACGACGACGAGTACGAGTACGACGCCGGGCTCGAGCCGTCGCTGAACTGGGAGAACGAGAACGGCATGCAGGGGATGGTCGAACTCTGTCACGGCTGCGGCGGCTGTCGTGGGAGCCAGGAGACGACCGGCGGCGTGATGTGTCCGACCTACCGGGCGGCCGACGAGGAGATCACGGCCACCCGCGGCCGGGCGAACCTCCTCCGGCAGGCGATGAGCGGCGACCTACCCGACGACCCGACCGACGACGAGTTCGCCGAGGAGGTACTCGATCTCTGTATCGGCTGCAAGGGCTGCAAGCGCGACTGCCCGAGCGGCGTCGACATGGCGAAGCTCAAGACCGAGGTCATGCACGAGCGCCACCAGGAGGAGGGCGCGAGCCTCCGGGACAAGCTGTTCGCCAACTTCGATACGCTCGCGGCCGTCGGCAGCGCGCTGGCTCCCGTCTCGAACCTCGTCCAGTCGCTCCCCGGCTCGGGGACGATCGCCGAGAAGACGGTCGGCATCGCGAGCGAGCGGTCGCTGCCCGAGTTCCGGCGGGAGACGCTGCAGGACTGGTTCGAGGGGCGAGGCGGGTCGCGCGTCCCGGAAGCCGACGCCGAGCGCAAGGCCGTCCTCTTCGCGGACACCTACACGAACTACAGCCACCCCGAGGTCGGCAAGGCGGCGGTCCGCGTCCTCGAGGCCGCGGGCGTCCGCGTCGACGTCGCCGACCGGACCGACAGCGGTCGGCCGGCGCTGTCGAAGGGCTTCATCGACACCGCCCGCGAGGCGATCGAGGCGAACGTGGCCGAACTCGAGCCCCGGATCCGCGAGGGCTGGGACGTCGTCGTCGCGGAGCCCTCCGACGCGGTCATGTTCCAGTCCGACGCGCTGGACCTGCGCTCGGGGACGGCCGTCGAGCGCTTCGCCGCGAACTCGTACGGCCTCTGTGAGTACCTCGACACCTTCCGGCTCGACGAGAACGTCGACTGGGCGGCCCCCGACGAGTCGGTCGTCTACCACGGCCACTGTCACCAGAAGGCCGAGAAGAAAGACCACCACGCGGTGGGAGTCCTCCGGCGGGCCGGCTACGCCGTCGACCCGCTCGACTCGGGCTGTTGTGGCATGGCCGGCACGTTCGGCTACGAGGCCGAACACTACTCGCTGAGTCAGTCGATCGCCGACATCCTCGTCGACCAGATCGAGGACAGCGGCGCCGACGTCGTCGCCGCGCCGGGCACCTCCTGTCGGACCCAGCTCGGCGACAGCCAGGTCGAGCCGGTCCCGGCGGACAGCTCGCTCGCCGGCGGCTCGCTGGACGGCGAGTCGCCGCCGACGCCGATCGAACTGCTCGCGCACGCCGTCTCGCGGTAACACGGCGCGTCCCCGGTCGTCGACGGTTCAAGGCGCGATCCGCGAGCCCGCGAGGCGTAGTGTTCAAGACGGTCGCCTCGAGTCAACAGCGTATGCGACTCGAGGAGTACTGGGGCGTCGGCCCGAAGACGCGCGAGCGGCTGGTCGACGAACTGGGGACGGAAGCGGCGGTTCGGGCGATCGAGAACGGCGACGTCCGAGCGCTCGCCGACGCCGGACTCGCCCGCGGTCGGGCGACGCGGATCCTCCGGCGGGCGACCGGCGGCGCCGGCATGGACATTTTGGCGACCAGCGACGCGCGGTCGGCCTACAAGGAACTGCTGGATCTGGCGGTCGAACACGCCGTCACGCGGCGGGCCGCAGACCGCATTCGGGTGCTCACGCCGCTTTCGACCCGCGAGGCGATGGAGGACCGCCTCGACGACGTGATCGCGGCCCGGGACGCCTGGGCTGCCCTCGAGGAAGCCGACCGCGAGGGGGTTCTGGCGGCCTACGAGCGCTACGACGATCGCGGGGGCAGCGAGTACGCCGCGGTCGAGGCCGCACTGGCGCTGCTCGAGGCCGGCGTCGACGACGGCCCCTTCGCCGCGATCGCCGACCTCGAGCGAGAGCGACTCGCCGACGCTGCCGACGCGCTGGCGGCGCTCGACGGCGGCCGCGTCCGCGAGGGGGCCGACGACGAACTCGATCGCCTCCGGGACGCGCTGGGAGCGATCGAGGACATGGACGCGAACGCCCTCGAACTGATCGAGGAGCTGCGGTCGGAGGGCGTCCGCGACGTCGAGGGCTTTCGCCAGTCCTTCGAGGACCACCTGCTGACCGAGACCGACGTGACGATCGACCGGGTTCGGGACGCGATGGCGACCGACGCCGCCGACGCGACGGACTTCGTCGGCGGGACGCTGCGGACCCTCCGGAGCGACCTGACGGAAGCGATCGACGAGCGCGAGGCGGCCGTCGCGAGCGACCTCGAGGAGACCCTCGCCGACGCCCGCGAGGCCGTCGACCGGGCCGTCGAAGCGGTCGACGACATCGCTTTGCACCTGTCGCTGGCCCGCTTCGCGCTCGAGTACGACTGCGCGCGTCCCGTCTTCGTAGAGGGCGAATCGGCTGCCGTCTCCGTCGTCAACGCGCGCAACCTCACGCTCGCGGCCCGCGACGACGAGTCGGTCCAGCCGGTGACCTACGGGCTCGGCGACCACGGCGTCGCGAGCGTCCCCGAGGGCGTCGGCTCGGTCCCCGGCGACCAGCGGGTCGCGGTCCTCACCGGGGCCAACAGCGGCGGGAAGACGACGCTGCTCGAGACGCTGTGTCAGGTCGTCCTGCTGGCGACGATGGGACTGCCCGTCCCGGCCGACCGGGCCGAGGTGACGCCGGTCGACTCGCTGGTCTTTCACCGCCGGCACGCGAGTTTCAACGCCGGCGTCCTCGAGTCGACGCTCAAGTCGATCGTCCCGCCGCTCTCGACGGGCGGGCGCACGCTGATGCTGGTCGACGAGTTCGAGGCGATCACCGAACCCGGCAGCGCGGCGGACCTGCTGCACGGCCTGGTCACGCTCTCGGTCGACCGCGAGGCGCTGGGCGTCTTCGTCACCCACCTCGCGGACGATCTGGAGCCGCTGCCGCCCGAGGCCCGCGTCGACGGCATCTTCGCGGAGGGGCTCAACCCCGACCTCGAACTGCTCGTCGACTACCAGCCCCGCTTCGACACGGTGGGCCGGTCGACGCCGGAGTTCATCGTCTCGCGGCTGGTCGCCAACGCGGACGACCGCGGCGAGCGGGCCGGCTTCGAGACGCTCGCGGAGGCGGTCGGCAACGACGTCGTCCAGCGGACGCTCGCGGACGCCCGCTGGACGACCGACGAGTGATCGGGAACGGCCTCAGTCACCGTCACCGCTCCCCTCGCCGTCCGACCCGTCCTCCTCGTCGCGTTCGTTCCCGCCGGTCCCGCGCCCGTCGGCGTCGCCGTTCCCGTCGACCTCCTCGAACCCGTCCGCACTGCCGAGCCACCGGTCCGGGGGCGGATCGTAGCCCCCCGCCGGATCGTCCGCCGGCGCGTCGCCGTAGGTGTAGCACCGCCCGTCCCACTCCTCGCAGATGCGGGCCTCGAGGTAGGCCTGTGCGGCCCGCCGCGAGAGGGCGCCCATCTCGACGGCGTCGGCCAGCGCGGTCTTGGTCGCGCGAAACCAGACCCTGACGGCGCGGTCGTCGGCCGGCGTCGTCGCGACGATCGCGCCCCGGCCGCCGTCGCGGCCGTCGCCCCACTCGAGCCAGCAGACCCGAAAGGGATCGACGGCGTAGCCGTCCGCCGGGGCGACCAGGTACAGCGCCTCGTGGACGCGGGGATCGAGGTGGTCGGTCAGGATGCGGTCGCGACCGATCGAGTCCGCGAGCAACTCGCCGTCGACCGCGCCGTCGGCCAGCGGCGTCCGAGGGGTGATCGCCTCGGCGAGTGCGAGGTCCGCGCCGCCCCAGTGACTGTACCGCAGGCCGTAGAGCCGGTCCGGCCGCCGGTAGGCGACCAGCGCTCTATGTCCCATCCGCGCCCCTCGCTACCGAACTCGGAACGGTCCCTTCGCGGCTCGAACGGCGGGCGGTGTGGCGGGTCACGGGAGCCCTGGCCGCCCGTCCGTACTTGAACCCTCGCCGCGGTCGAGTCACCGCGGCGCGTTCGGAGTTCGTCTAGGCGGCGAGCCGCCGCTCCGCGCGGGTCGCGATCGCCTCGTTCATCGCGACGAAGGCCCGTTCGAGGCGCGCCTCGTCGAACGCCAGCGCGACGAGCGCGCCTCGAACCGTCTCCCGCTGGAGCAGCCGGGTTCGCCGGCCGCCCTCGAGCGGCTCGAGGTGGAACTCGTGGTAGCGATCGAAGGCGAACGGCACGACGAGCCGGTCGTGCCAAGCGAGCCGTCGCGGCGGGTCGACGGCGACGACCGTCGGCCCGACCGGGCGGGGGCGGTACGCGAACGCGTCGCGTCGCGGGGAACCGCCCGTCGCGTCGACGGCGACGCCCTCGATCGCCCGAGTGACCGGGTTCCACTCCGGATAGCTGTCGAACGCCAGGAGCGCGTCCCAGACGGCGTCGGGCGGCGCGTCGATCTCGACGAACGCCTCTACCTGTTCCATGTGAACGAGTAGCGTCCGAAGACGGATGCCGCTACCGGTCGGCACGGGTGCGCCACGGGACGACCCGGCGTGTCTCCGGGCCGGCGATCGCCCGAAACGCCCGGATTCCGCGACCGCTCGAGTCGCCGGCGCGGCTCGGCTACGCGCTGTCGTTGAACCGACGATTCGTCGAGAGCGGCGCGTCGCCGGGCTCGCCCCGGACGAAGTGGCCCGCCGGGTTGATCTCGCCGTCCCGCTCCATCGAGAGGAGTTCGACGAACCACGCCTCGTGTTCGATCTCCTCCTGGAGGATGCGCTGGGCCATGTCGTAAGTGCGCGGATCGACGCCGTGGGTCATGTCGCAGATCTCCGACCACGTCCGAATCGCGCAGCGTTCGGCCTCGAGCAGGACCTCGAGAATGCCCTCGGCGTCGAGCGACTCGGTGTCGAAGCTCCCGTCGCCGGCCATCGGGGTCGGTACCTCGGCGTCGGGACAGGAGGCCCGATCGGCGAAGTCCCGAATGTCGTTCGGCAGTGCGCCGCCGAGTTCGTACACCCGCGGGGCGACCAGTTCGAAGTGCGCTCGATCCTCGAGGCGGGCGTCCTCGGTGATCTCCTTGTAATCCTCGTGGCCGGCGAGATGCATCCGCAGATTGGTGTAGTAGTAGTAGGTCGTGAACTCGGCACCGATCGCATCGATCAGTTTCTCGCGCAGTTCCTCGGGCTCGAGCCCGCGCTCGCGCAGCACGGCCATCCCGACGCGCTCGCTCGTGTCTCCCGCGTCGACGTCGCCTGCCGCGTGTGGTTTCTCGTCGGACATCCACCGGCCCACTCCCATAACTCGGCGCATGAAGCTTTGCTTGCAACTGCCGAGGGTCGGTGACGATTCCGGCGAAGGTTCAGCGGATGGACCACAATATCCTTAGTCGTCAGCACCCCAGAGTCGTGTATGGACAGGTCGGACCGCGGACTCTCGCGTCGCGGGTTCGTCAAGAACGCCGTCGCCGTCGGCGGTGCCGCCGCCTTCGCCGCTTGCCTCCAGCGCGAGGAGAGCGTGGACGTCCCGCAGGCCGTTCTCTCGCCCGACGAACTCCCGAGCCGCCAGCACGCCTGGAACGAGTTCCTCTCGACGGACGACCACGGCAACGACGTGCCGCCCCGACACCACCTCCTGCTGGCCCTCGAGTACGTCGGCGACGGCCCGGCCGACGCCGCCGACGAGCGCGACCAGCTCGAGGCCGCGTTCAGAACGCTCGAGCGGGCCTACAAACGGGGCAACGAGGGGCTCGTCTTCGCCGTCGGCTACGGCCCCGCGTACTTCGACCGGTTCGAGGGCAACCTCAAGGGAGTCGAGCTGCCCGAGCCCGAGGCGCTGACCGCGCTGGAAGCCCCCGAACTCGACGAGTACGACGCCCTGGTGCATCTGGCCAGCGACTACGGCAAGGTCACGCTGGGCGCCGAGGAGGCCCTGAAGGGCGAACTCTCGGAACTCAACGGCCTCGAGGTCGAGGGCACGCTCGACGGGATCTTCGAGGTCGCCGAACGCCGGACGGGGTTCATCGGCCGCGGCCTCCCCGCGGAGAAACAGTCGGGCGTCGCCGGCATCCCCGATAGCGAGCCGGTGCCCGAGGACGCGCCGATGTTCATGGGCTTCAAATCGGGGTTCGAGCAAACCCAGGCCAGCGAGGACCGCGTGACGATCGACGAGGGGCCGTTCGCCGGCGGGACGACGATCCACCTCTCGAAGCTGAATCTGCATCTCAACCAGTGGTACGAACAGGACAGCCGCGAGCAACGCGTCGCCAAGATGTTCTCGCCCGCGCACAACGAGGAAGACCTCGTCGAGGGGGCCGGGCACAACCTCGGCGACTCGAGTCGAGTGGCCGAGGTCGCAGCCCCGGCCGAGGAGGCCGCCCGAACGAAGGGCACGGTCGGCCACGCACAGAAGGCCGCCCGCGCCCGCGAGGGCGGCGAACCGGTCGTCCTCCGGCGGGACTTCGACTCGACCGACGACGGCCGGGCCGGCGTCCACTTCCTCTCCTTGCAGCGCTCGATCGCCGACTTCGTCGCGACCCGCGAGGCGATGACCGGGGCCGACCTCGCCGACGGGTCGTCGGTCGGACCCCGAACGAACAACGGCATCCTCCAGTACATCACCGTCGAGAACCGGGCGAACTACCTCGTGCCGCCTCGAGAGCGGCGGGCCCTACCCGAGCCCGTCCCCGAAAGCGACTGACCGTCGGCGGGCGCGCGATAGCCGCGAGTCGCCGGGATATCGTTCGCCGTGGTTGTCCGCGTCGCTTCGATTTCAGCACCGATGGCTGTTCGACCGGGATACATCACCGGGTCGGCCTTTATCGACACCCTCGGTGACCGGTGTCGTATGTCGTCATCACGACGGCGGTTCCTCGAACTAGGGGCGATAGCATCGATCAGCGGACTCGCGAGCGCCAACGGCGTCGGAGCGAGGCAGTCCGACGGTGGACGCGGCGACCGGAACGGGAACGGCGATCAACCCGAAGTGACGGTTACCGCCAGACAGGAGCCCGGAAACGCCTTCTACTGGGTGCTACCCGGCGAGCGGCGGCTGAGCCCGCTGGTGTTCGGAACCGAAGCGAACACGCTCCGCGGAACGGACCTCCTCGAGGTGCGAATCGAGCAGGCGCGACGACTCCCCGATCCGCTCGGCGAAGCCGTGCCGCAGTTGCTCGAGGACCTCCCGTTCCTCGTGGCCGCGCCCGACGAGGCGCGCGAACCCATCGAGGAGTCCGGCGAAGACGTGATCGCCCAGCAGCGGTTGACCGAGCCGACGCTGTACAGCGACCGGGCCGAGGTGACCAGCGGCTCGTTCGAGGTCACGTACGAGGACCGACGGCCGTACGATCTCCCGGGCGCCCCGGGGGAGACGCCCGACGCGGTCGATCTCGACGCGCAGTTCACCGATCCGGCCGGCAACGAGTACGTCGTCGACCACGATCACGTCATCCAGCCGCCGATCCCGGGCTACGAGACCGGCGGCGGCGTACTGACGAACGGGCGACTCCACGGAATTTCGGGGACCGGGTCGCCGCTGTTCCCGCAGGTCTACACCTACGGCGCGTCCTGGGGCGTCGGTCACCTCGAGGTCAACGGCGAGCGGGCCACCGAGGAGGGGATGCGCGTCGTCCACTTCATGACGACCGCGACGGTCCGCGACGAGCGCTATCGGCTGGTCCTCGACGAGGAGATGCCGCTCGCGCCCGACGAGACGATCGCGGGACAGATCCACCACACCCACGGCGTCGTGCTACCGATCAGGCCGACGCCCGACGGACCCGTCTACGATCCGGTGCCGACCGCGTTCGAACTCCCGAACGGCGAGACTCAGCCGTTCGTCCACGCGATGTGGGAACAGGACGAGATCGTCGAGGCGCCGTTCGCCGACTGGGAGTTCCCCGGTGCCGAGGCGGACCGACCGGCCGAAGACGGCACCACTGACGCGCAGGCCGACATCCGACTCGTCGGCGACGCGTCGGCCTGGCAGGGCGAGTCGCCGGAGCGGATCGCCGGGACCGAAAACCCGACGCTACCGCTCGAGGAAGGGGCCGAGTACACCCTCGTCTGGGAGAACGGCGACGGCCTCCAGCACAACTTCGCGATCGAGGACGAGAGCGGCGAGGACCTGCTCGAGACGGACCTCCTGGGCGAGCAGGGCGCGACCCAGTCCGTCACCTTCACCGCCAGCGCCGAGATGGCCGAGTACTACTGTCAGGTCCACCCGAGTTCCATGCGGGGCACGATCGAAGTGTAGTCTCCGCAGTGGCTCGAGCGACTCGTTCGGGCTGGGGTTCGTCGGCTCGTCTCGATTCGGTCAGATATCGGGGACGTGCGTCCGATCGGCGCTGGCCGCGAGGTCGTCGAACAGCGCCGCGGCGTCGTCGGCCATCGGATACGCGTCGTGGTAGGGGTCGATCTCGCGGTCGGTCCCCGAGACGGCCCGCACGGCGTCCGCGAGTCGCTCGTAGTTCTCGCCGACGATGTCCTGGACCAGGACGGGCATTCCCGCTCGCTCACACAGCTCGGTCGCGGCCGCGCGGCCCGCCCGGACCGTCCCGGCCTCGCGGTCCGCGAAAAAGAGCGCGAACGGCGCTTCGTCGAACTGGGCCTCGAGGAACCGCTGGGCCGCCGGCTCCGACCACGCGACGACGCCGACGGACTCGAGCTGCCGTACGGCGGTCGAGGCGGCCGAACAGAACGGACAGTCGCCGTCGGAGAGCAGGACGCCGGCGAACCGCGGGTCGGTCATATCGGGACGTCGGCCGCGGGGGCGGAAAACGTTCGGCGGGCAGTCGCCGGTGTCGATCGGCTCGAGGCACCCCGCTCAGCCGAGCTTCGACCGCCCCGGCGGCCTGTCGTGGTCGGCCCGATGCCGGAGCAGTTCGTCGTACTGCTCGACCGCGATGACGCAGTCGGCGCGGGGCCGAGCGACGCAGGTCAGCACGAAGTTCTCGGCCTCGTCCTCGGGGTAGTAGCGCTTCGCGTCGCCGTGGTCGACTTCGCCCTCGAGCAGTCGCGCGCCGCAGGTGATACACCAGCCCTGCTGGCAGTCCGCGGAGAGCCACAGCCCCGCCCGGCGGGCCGCCGCGAGGATCGCCTCGTCCTCGCGGACCTCGACGGTTCGGGACTCGCCGGCGGCCTCGAGGTCGGCGTCGTCGGGGACGCGGAGTTCGACCTCCCACGTCGTGGGCGCTGTCACGGGTACACCTACGGCCGACGGCGAAAAAGGGCTGGGTCGGCGGGCCGCAAGCCCGCCGTCCGCGTCCGCCGTCGCCGCCGGTTCCGGCTTCCCTAGGGTCTTTGCCCTCGAGCCCGACCCGAAACCCGATGCGAGCCGCAGCCTTCACCGAACTGACCGGTCCGGCGGGAGTGAGCGTGAGCGAGCGAGACGAGCCCGAGCCCGGCCCCGGCGAGGCGCTGGTCGACGTCGCGGCCTGCGCGATCAACCGCCACGACCTCTGGATCCTCGAGGGGGACTCGGCGATGGTCGACGCCGACGATCTACCGTTCGTCACGGGACTGGACGTGGCCGGCGTTGTAAGCGAGGTCGGCGACGACGTGCGGGGTGTCGAGCACGGCGACCGGGTCGTCCTCTGTCCGAACCAGACCTGCGGCGAGTGTCGATTCTGTCGCGAGGGGCCGGAGAACACCTGCGAGCGGTTCTCGCTGTTCCACGGCGGGCTGGCCGAAACGGCGTGCGTCGAGGGCGACCGGCTCCTTCCGCTGCCCGACGGGGTCGACGCGACGACCGCCGCCGCGATCCCGACGGCCTACATGACCGCCTTCCACATGCTCCGGCGGGCCGAGGTCGGCCCCGACGACCTGGTCTTCGTCCCCGGCGCGACCGGCGGCGTCGGCGTCGCGACCGTCCAACTGGCCGATATCTTCGGGGCCGAGACGATCGGTACCTCGACCTCGGCGTCGAAGCTCGAGCGCGTCCGTGACCTCGGTCTCGATCACGGCATCGAATCGGCCGACGTCGACGAGATCCGCGAGGCGGTCGAGGCGGTCGGCGAGCCGGATGCGGTGATCAACCACCTCGGCGGCGAGTTCACCCGACTCGGCCAGTCCGTGATGCGCCGGGGCGGGACGATGGCGATCTGCGGCCGGACGGCCGGCGGCGAGTCGACGATCGACGTCGCGAGTCTCTTCCTGGGGCACAAACGAATCGTCGGCTCCACGATGGGCACCCAGGACGACCTCCGGCGACTCGTCGAGCTGACCGCCGACGGCGAACTCGCACCCGAGATCGACGAGACCTACGCGCTCGAGGAGACCGACGCGGCCTTCGCGGCGATGCAAGAGCGCGAGAGCGTCGGCAAGCTCGTCGTCGAACCGTAGTTCAGCACACTCGATTTCGAACGGGAGTCTGCTATCGCCTCGATCCACCGCCCGGGCGGGACTTGTAGGGTGCTGTTGACGGTTTTGCTGATGTCCATCGTACGAACCGGAAGGCGCTGGCCCGACCTATTTTGTGCCACTGGCCGTCCGTCGCGTATGACGAACATCGCCATCACCGGCGCGGCGGGCAACGTCGGCCGGGAGGCCATCGACGCGTTTCCCGACGACGGCCACGACCTCGCGCTCTTCACCCACAGCGAGACCGACGACCTCGAGTCCGAGCCCCTCGAGATCGCCGACGGCGACACGTTCAGCGAGGCGCTCGAGGGCCAGGACGTGCTAATCCACCTCGCGGCCAACGCCTCGCCGCGGGCCGAGTGGGACGAGGTGCGCGGGCCCAACGTCGACGGCGTCTACAACGCCTTCGAGGCGGCGGCCGAGAACGACCTCGAGCGGGTCGTCTTCGCGAGTTCGAACCACGCGGTCAACATGCGAAACGCCGTCTCGGGGATCCGGCCGGAGTCGACGGTCGGCACGCCGGAGGTCGTTCGGCCCGAAGATCCGACGGATCCGGACACCTACTACGGCGTCACGAAGGTCTTCGGCGAGGCGATGGGCTCGTACTACGCGAAGCGCCACGGGTTCGAGGTGGTGAACCTGCGGATCGGCTGGCTGCTCAGCCGCGAGCAACTCCGCGAGGAGTGTCGCGAGCGCGACGGGGCCGGCGAGCGCTACGCCCGCGCGATGTGGCTCAGCCCCGGCGACTGTCGGCGACTGCTCAATGCGGCCGCGACGGCCACGCTCGAGGGGTCGCCGCTGATCGCACACGGCGTCTCCGACAACTCCGAGCGGTTCCTCTCGCTGATCGAGACCATGCAGGCGCTGTCGTACCGGCCGCGGGACGACGCCGAGGCGGTGCTGGACGGCGAGTAAAGCGGCCGCGACGACGACCGAGCGAATCGAAAGACCGAACACCGATACGTTCGTACGATCGCATATGTCAGTCAAGGTGTCCGAGTCGACGGGGTACGGGCCCAACACCCAGATGTCCCTGTTCGGCTATCTCATGGCCGCGGTACTCGTGATCGTCTTGCTCCCGCTGATCCCGGTCTTGATCCCGGCCTGGATCCTCTGGAAGGTGTTCGTCGCCGAGGAGGAGTTCGGTCACAGCTTCGAGGACTGGCGGCGCGACACCGGCCGTACCCCCGATGACCGTGCGGCCGCCGCCGCCGCGGAATCAGCAGCGGCCGACGCGGACGCCGCCGAAGACGACGACGCGGCGGACGATGCCGCCGAGTCCGAGGACGAAACCGAACAGGCGACTGCGGAGTCCTGACGCCGCGGTATCTCTCTGCTTCTCGAGGACGACCGATCTAGTCGTCGGCGCCGGCGGCCGCGACCAGATCCGACGGCGGGCCGCCGGGGAGGTCGTCGCGGTCGTGGGGTCGCTCGAAGTCCAGGTCCGGCCCGCGGGCGACGATCCGGTGGGGGTTCACGTCCGGGTGGGTCGTGTAGTAGTGTTCCGTGATGTGGTCCATGTTCACCGTCTCGGCGACGCCGGGTGTCTGATACAGATCGCGGAGGTACGGCCAGAGGTTGTCGTACTCCCGGACGTACTGTACGTTACACATGAAGTGTGTGTGGTAGACGTTGTCGAACCGGACGAGCGTCGTGAACATCGCGATGTCGGCCTCGGTCAGCCGGTCGCCCGCGAGGTAGCGCTGGTCGGCCAGTACCTCGTCCCAGTGGTCCAGCGCCGCGAACAGGTCGTCGACCGCCTCGTCGTAGGGCCCCTGCTTCGTCGCGAAGCCGGCCCGGTAGACGCCGTTGTTGATCGGCTCGTAGATGTCGTCGATGATCCGGTCGACCTCGTCGCGGTAGCCCTCGGGGTAGAGATCGACGTCGCGCTCGGCGTACTCGTCGAACTCCGTATCGAGCATCCGCATGATCTCCGCGGACTCGTTGTTGACGATGGTCCCCTCCTCGGTGTCCCAGAGGACCGGCACCGTCACGCGACAGGTCGCGTCCGGGTCCGCCTCGACGTACAGTTCGCGCAGGTAGTCCGCGCCGTGGACGTGATCGGGCGTACAGCCCCCCTTCTCGGGGGTGAACTGCCAGCCGTCGTCGTCCCGGTAGGGGTCGACGACCGACACCGAGATCGCGTCCTCGAGGCCCTTCAGCGCCCGCGTCACGAGCGTTCGGTGAGCCCACGGGCAGGCGTAGGAGACGTAGAGGTGATACCGGCCGGTCGCCGGCTGGAACCGGGCGTCGGGATCGTCGCGGATTTCGTCGCGAAACGGCGTCGTCTGGCGCTCGAACGAGCCGTCGTCGTCCGTCGACTCGTACGCGTCGGTTCGCCACTCGCCGTCGACGAGCATGTTCATAGTCGGGTCTAGACCCGTGGCCCTGATATGTACTCGCTAACACTCGTGTCACCCGACTCGGAACGCGGCGGTGGTGACGCTGCGGCGTCAGAGGAGGGCGCTGACGACCCAGTACCCCGCGCCGAACGCGACGAGGGCGGCCCCCTCGAGGCGAGTCAGCCGTCGGCCGGTCGCGAGGACGACCGTCCCGAACGCCGTCAGGACGGCGAGCCACCCGAGCGCGAGAAAGACCGCCTGATCGACGGCCAGCGGGCGGACCGTGGCGGCCAGTCCCAGCACGCCGAGGACGTTGAAGACGTTCGAGCCGACGACGTTGCCCGCGGCGATCCCGGTATCGCCCCGGCGGGCGGCCACGACGGAGGTCACCAGTTCCGGCAGCGACGTGCCGGCCGCGACGACCGTCGCGCCGACGACCCACGCCGAGATCCCCACCGAGAGGGCCAGCCCGACCGCCGCGTCGACCAGTATTCGACCGCCGACGATCACGAGCGCGAGCCCCGCAACGGTGCGGCCGGCCTCGAGCCCGAGCCGGACCTCCCGCCCGTCGCCGTCGGCCGCGACGGACGAGGCTGCGTCGCCGGTTCCGTCGTTCGAGTCGACCGCCGGTTCGCCCCGCTCGCTCCCGCTCCTGACCGCGATCACGAGCGCGCCCAGATAACACGCGAGCAGTGCGAGGAGGACGGCCGCCTCGAGCCGCGAGACGAGACGGTTCGCCAGGACGGCGGCCGCCACGACCGTCGAGGCGGCCATCGCTAACACGTCCCGACGGAGCAGCGGCTCGGAGACGCGAAACGGCGTGATGACGGCGACGAGCCCGAGGATGACGCCCAGATTGAACACGTTGGAGCCGATCACGTTGCCGACCGCGACGTCGCCCTGTCCCTCGAGCGCGGCCCCGGTCGAGACGACGATCTCGGGGGCGGACGTGCCGAAGGCGACCACCGTGAGCCCGACGACGAGCGCCGAGACCCCGGCCGCGCCGGCGAGCCTCGAGGCGCCGGTCACGAGGAGCCGGGCGCCGATCCAGAGTGCGAACACGCCGACGACCAACGAGACGACGTCTCCCACGGGGACCATCTACCGGACGCCTTCGCACGGAGCCGTCAAAAACGGCGGGGACGACCGCCGGCGCTCGAGCGGACGGCGCGACACAAGTATTTAAACGGGTCGCGCGACCACTCGAGGTATGGCAGACGACGGGGACCGGCACCGCCAGAGCCGGCTGTTCACGGACGACGACGGCGGGTTCGACGCCGACCGCGCACGCGAAGAGTCCCTGCCCGTCGAGGACGGCGAGGTGATCGACACCGACGACCTGGCCGATCACCAGACCTACCTCGAGGGCCGCGGGATCTACGACGAGCGCAACCGGGTCAACGACCTCACCGGGAAGGAGTGGAAGTACGCCACCAAGTCCGTGATCGCCGAGGGCTACCCGCCGGCCCTCCAGCACGACCTGCGGAGCGAACACGGCGGGCAGAAACCTCCGCGGCTCTGTGCGGAGCTGATCGGCCGGTTCAGCAAGGCCGGCGACACCGTCCTCGATCCCTTCGCCGGCGTCGGCGGGACCCTACTGGGTGCGAGCCTCTGCGAACACGAGGGGACCGGCCTGCGGGAGGCGATCGGCTTCGAGCGCACGCGGCGCTGGGTCGAGATCTACGAGACGGCCCGCGTCCGGGAGAACGAGGAGCGAGCGGAGCGCGGCGACCCGCCGCTGGCCGCACAGGACATGCGCCACGGCGACTGTGCCGACCTGATCGCGGAGGTTCCGGACGACTCGGTCGACCTCCTGTTGACCGACGTTCCCTACTGGCACATGGACGAACTCGAGCAGACGCGCAACGAGCGCCGGACCCGCGAGAGCAGCCTGGGGTCGTTCGAGGGGCCGACGGGGGACGACGATTCGGAAGCGGGAGTGAACGCCGACGACGACGCGGACGACGGGAGCGTCGACGACACGGACCCCGATTCCCGCCGGGAGCGATCGACCGACGGCGAGTGGGAGACGAAAGCCGACTGGCTCGAGGATATGGCCGCCAAGTTCGCCCGCTTTACGGACGCGGTCGCGCCGGACGGCCACGTCGTCGTCTTCATCGGCGACATGTACCGCGAACAGTCCTACGAGTTCCTCTCGGCCGAGCTCGCGCAAGCGATCGAGTCGGCCGCGCCGCTGACGTTGGCGGCGACCCTGATCTGGTACGACCCGACGAAGGACCTCCACGTCTACGGCTACCCCTTCTCCTTCGTTCCCTCGATGGTCCACCAGAACGTCCTCGTCTTCCGACCCGCCGACGATCCGGGCGCGAACTGATCGGCGTCAGTCGGTCGTCTGACGCGGTTTTATTGGGCTCGAACCCGTCGGAACGAATAGGCGCGCTGACGGCCTCCCCACCCC